>Ga0209070_100099_pt1 | contig 122933 bp, 118 predicted proteins | sample SynthPrep_5_END__FD_187205 | JGI IMG/M metagenome (GOLD analysis project Ga0209070, IMG submission 187205) | Synthetic microbial communities from Ohio, USA - SynthPrep_5_END_DS10_MetaG (SPAdes) (version 2) | ecosystem: Engineered > Bioreactor > Aerobic > Activated sludge | place: USA: Ohio... | reverse complement strand
TTTTCGGGGTGGGCATGGGTTTTGTGTTCAAGACGTCGGGTGTTGCGATCATAGCGCCGCCAGCAGTGGTTCGCGAATGACTGCGCTCGCTTAGGCACATGAATGTGAGAGACAGGCCACGTTCAGCAGCGCGATCTGTCGCCTGTCGCCGTCAAGCCGTTGCCTCACTTGCCCGAACGGCCCCCACTCGATCCTTGGAGCCGGCCCGAAGTTTATGCCGAAACTTCAACGCTGGCCGCTCGACGCAGTAATACGAAACACCACTGAGCAAGAACGACAGCACCAACACCGTTGCAACCTTGGACCAATCGAATGAGGTGATCGGCCAGAGGCCGTGCAGGAAGTAAATCACCAGGAAGTGATTGAGGAATACGCCATAGCTGATGTTCCCGAGAAACTCGTCAATCCGGTGAAATTTGAGTGTTGTCAGCCCGTACACCGCAGGGATGCCCAGGGCAATGCCCGCGGCCACTTCGGCGTTGGACGGCCGACGTTCGATCCAGCCCATCATGATCGCTGCAAAGATCAATGCCGCTGCCACAGCGGTACCGCCAGCAATCGCGAAACCCTTCGCCTGCGGTTTGTAGAGGTAGCTGCCGCACAGGAAGATGAACAGGACACCCGGCAACAGACGGTAGCCGTAGTAGTCGGTGTTGATGAATCCAAGGCAGGCGGGGATGAAGACCGCAACCGACAAGGCGAAGGCCGCGCCCCGTAGTCTGTAGATGAGCAGGAACGGGATCACCAGGTAGAAACACATCTCCAGTCCTAGCGACCAGGCCGGTGGCACGATTCCCGCTCCGGTCACGCCGAACATATAGAAACCGAGGGGCACTATTGCAAGGCTCGCGGCGATGTTTTTGACGTTCAGTTCAGCCCATTGCGGCGTGCCAGGCAGGAGGAAATAGATCACCGCACAAGAGAGGATGAAGTAGAACAGGAATTGCGGATAAAGGCGCAGGGCGCGGTCCAGGTAGAACCGGCCAACTTTCTCGGGCGCCTGGTAATTGCGCTCGATCAGTGAGGTCATCACAAAACCACTGATGAGCAGGAAAGAAATCACCGCCACCACGCCCGGGTTGAACCCCATGAACATCTTGCCCATATGCGAAACAGCGACCAGGACGGCCAACAGCAGACGATAGGCTCCCACGTGTATCCCCAAAACGACCTTGTAGTTATGGCGGGTAAATTACGATGGTTTATGGGTGGATAACAGGTTTTTCTCTGCGTTCGGGGTTAAAGGATTTCAGCGGCTGATCACCTCAGGAGGCTAGGCCAGTCGCCATTGACCTTATCGTTGCGTGACGAATATCAGCTCAGGCCAAATCTCACGCCACGCTTTGGATCTAATGCGGTCCAGGAACAGGGGGTACTTTTCGGATTTGAATCGATCAGTCGGCCGCACCACTCCTGAGAACAGGTCTTCCAGCCCCAGCGGTGCTGAAACTTCCACTTCACCGTGATGATCAAGCCTGACAGCGACGGCCGTGGCAGTCTCGGGCCAGCAGGTCATTGCATCGGTCGTCGATTGATAAGGGGTATCGGCATTGCGCAGGTGCATTCGCGCCTGATTTTTTACAGACCAGTTCACTTCACTACACCGGCTCGACAGCGTTCTGACCAAAGCGGAATCCGCTTCTGTATTGGCACGTGCCGGGTCGAACCAGATGACATCGATATCATCTGGCAGCGCTGAAGGCTTGCGTTGATGCAGGTGATCCCATACCAGACTGCGCACGAAGCCGGCGGCAATCCAGCAGTCGGGCAAGTTCAGATCGCGAGCCATACGCAGGATTTTCATCCTTGCAGGGTCGTGAGTAAGCAGGGCCTTTAGTTGTGCTACGTGCTTCATCGCGTGTCCTCTATTACATCCAGTCACTGCTTGGGAGCCAGCGTGGACATTGACTATTGTCTGCTTCCGGCCAGTAGCAGACATTCGATCTAGTGCCTCTACGATCCAGCCTACAGATCTCCGCCTAGCGATTGCAGCTTTTATAGCTACGCTTGCCAGCAAGAGACTGGTGCAAGTGCGCCAACTCCTTAATTGTCTGGCAAGGGAGCCAACAACCATGGATAGCACTCAGGGCGTTTATCCATCAGCGACCGTTCTGGTGGTCGACGATACCCCCGACAACCTGATGTTGATCGCCGAGTTGCTGAAGGACAAATATCGGGTCAAGGCCGCCAACAGCGGCGAAAAGGCCCTACGCCTTCTGCAGGCCGACCCGCTTCCCGATTTGATCCTGCTGGACATCATGATGCCGGGCCTGTCCGGTTATGACGTTGCCGAGCAGCTCAAGCTTGACGTTCGCATTCGCCATATACCGATCATTTTCCTCACCTCCATGACTGCCACGGAGGACGAGATTCGCGGCTTGAGCCTCGGGGCTGCGGATTACATCACCAAGCCGATCATCCCCCCGGTGCTCATGGCCAGGGTCGAGACCCAAATCAAGCTCAAGTCCGTTGCCGATTTCCTGCGCAATCAAAACGAATTTCTGGAGCGGGAAGTGCAGCGCCGCACCCGGGAGGTGATCGCCATCCAGGATGTCACCATCCACGCCATGGCTTCGCTGGCCGAAACCCGTGACAACGAAACCGGCAACCACATTCGCCGTACCCAGCACTACATCAAACGCCTGGCTGAACTGTTGCGCAACCACCCGCGCTTCCGGCACTTTCTCGACGAGGACAGCATCAAGCTGCTCTTCAAATCGGCACCGCTGCACGATATCGGCAAGATTGGCATTCCCGATCGCATCCTGCTCAAACCGGGACGGCTCACCGCTGAAGAGTTCGAGATCATGAAGACCCACACCACATTGGGGCGGGACGCCATTCAGCACGCGGAGGATCAATTAGGCATAAACGTCGATTTCCTTCATTTGGCCAAGGAAATCGCCTACGGCCATCAGGAAAAGTGGGATGGCAGTGGCTATCCGCAAGGCGTGGCCGCCGACGATATCCCGATCAGCGCCAGGTTAATGGCCGTGGCAGATGTCTACGATGCGCTGATCAGCCGCCGCGTGTACAAGCCCGGCATGCCTCACGAGCAGGCGGTGAAAATCATCGGCGAAGGCCGGGGCTCGCATTTTGATCCGGACATCTGTGACGCGTTTCTCGCCAATGCCGAGCAGTTCCGCGCAATTGCCGAGCGATTTGCCGACAGCGACCAGGACATGGCCAGGCAGTTAGCACTGCTTGAGCAGATTGCCGAACGTCCCTGAATCCCGCGCATTACTCTGCACATCCAGCTGAAAGAGGCCGTTTATGAACAGACTGTTCGAGATGCTCGAGCGCCTGTCTCTGCGCAGTAAATTGATCATCGGCTTCGCTGCGCTGCTGATATTGATCCTGATATTGGGCGTGCAAAGCCTGCGCACGCAGTATTCGCTAAGAACTGAAATGCAGCAGTTGTACCAACAGGATCTGGTAGGTATCCAGCATGTGCAGGAGGTTCGGGTGCAGTTGCCGCATCTGTTGCTCGCCATGCAACGTGCAATCGCGACCAACAACGCAGACATCCGTATCAGCGCCAGAGCCCAGATGGATGTCGCCCAGGCGCGACTCCACGAAGCGCTGGAGCAGGTTCGTCCAACGCTGCGCAGGCAGAGCAGCGTCAGCAGCCTGCTGGAATTCGAAATGGTATTAAAGCGTCTGCAAAAAGACGGCGATGAGGCACTGGAGCTGGCCGGCAAGGGTTCCTTGGGTCAGGCCTTGATGTTGCTCAACAGTAAGGATTTTCTTGCGCTGGAACAGGGCGGCGATGGGCTGCTCAACCAGATCGAGAAAAACAAGGAAGCCGACATCCACGATACAGCGAAGAACCTGGCGGAGTACGCAGAGCGTAGTACTGCGATCACGTCCATCTTGCTGCTGGGTGGGTCGACGCTGGCCTTGCTGTTGACCTGGCTGGTCAGCTATTCCATACGCGTGCCGTTGAATCGCGTCCGCGTGGCGGTGGACGAATTGGCGTCCGGCAAGCTGGACGGTCAGATCCCGCACACCGATCTTCGCAACGAAACCGGCGACCTGGCGCGTGCCATCGCCACGCTGCAGCTGGAAGCTTGTCAGCTTGAGCGACAGCGCTGGATCAAAAACCACACGTCGCTCCTGCAAGTGGATCTGCAACAGGCGGAGACACCGCAGCAGTTGGCCCAGGCTTTTTTCAGCCACATCGCGCCGCAGTTGGGCATGTGCCAGGGAGCGCTTTACGTTCTCTATGAAGGCGCGGCACGCCTACGCCTGGTTGGCGGTTATGCGGTGGACAGTGTTCATCCGCTACCCGCTGAACTTGATCTCGGTGAAGGGTTGCTTGGCCAGTGCGCACTGGATCGCCAGCCCCGCCAGCTTCAGGATCTACCGGAACCGTTTTGGCATGTACGCACGCCATTGGGCGCAGCCCCGGCCAGCGTCCTGTTGGTTCAGCCCGTGATGCGTGGCGAACGCCTGCTCGGGGTGATGGAAATGGCCGGTTTTCGCCAACTGGAAGAGAACGAAGCGCTGCTGCTGCAAGAAGTCCTGCCCCGGCTGGCCGGCGCCATGGCCATTATGGAACGCAGTGAGGCAGCTCAGGCGCTGCTCTTGGAAACTCGCCGTCAGGCAGACGAAATGGGCGCGCAGGCTTTGCAACTGGAGCACCAGGCCAGCGAGCTGGAGGCCCAGCAGGCCGCATTGCGCGCCACCGAAGCCTGGTACCGCGGCATCATCGAGGCAGCACCGGACGGCATGCTGGTGCTGGGCGCCGACGGTCGCATCCTGATGACCAACCCGCAGATGGATACCCTGTTTGGCTACGCCCCCGGCGAGCTGATTGGCGCCAGCATCGAGCGTCTGGTACCGCAGGCTGCCCGCGAGCGCCATGTCAGGTTACGCGACGGGTTCATTGCCAGCGGCGGAACCCGGCAGATGGGCGGCGATCTTGACGATCTGAGCGGCGTACGCAAAGACGGCAGTTTGTTCTCCGTAGAAATTGGCCTTTCCCATCTACCGCGCCTGGAGGGGCGTGGCGTCTGTGTGTGCGCCTCGGTGCGCGATGTCAGTGAGCGCAGGGCGATGGAAGCCAGGCTGCGCACGGCCAGCGATCGTCTGAATCTGGCGCAGGAGTCCGGTGACATCGGGCTGTTCGACGTCGACCTGGTCAGTGGCACAAACTATTGGACACCCCAACTCGAAACCCTGTTTGGTCTGGAGCCAGGCGGCTTCGGCGGTACGCTGGCGCACTGGAAGGCACTGGTGCATCCCGACGATCTGGCGCGGGTCAGCAGCACGTTCGAGAGTGCCGTCCAGAGTGGCGATGATCGCGCCGAGTTCGACTTCCGGATTGTGCGTAAAAACGATGGGCAGGTGCGCACGTTCCGGTCGCTGAATCGCTTCTCACGTACGCCTGACGGCAAGCCATTGCGCGCAACCGGCATCAACATCGATGTAACCGCACTGGCAGAGGCAAGGGCTGCGGCCGAGGAGGCCACGCAGGCCAAGAGCGAGTTTCTCGCCAACATGAGCCATGAGATCCGAACACCGATGAACGCCATCATCGGCATGAGCCACCTGGCGCTGCGTACCGAACTGGATAAACGCCAGCGCAACTACATTGAAAAAGTCCACCGATCAGCGGAGAACCTGCTGGGAATCATCAACGACATTCTCGACTTCTCAAAGATCGAAGCCGGCAGGATGAGTCTCGAACAGATCCCGTTCCGTCTGGAAGATGTGCTCGACAGCTTCGCTGCCATGATCGGCTTGAAGACCGAGGACAAGGGTCTGGAGTTGTTGTTTCAGATTCCGCCTGACCTGCCCACGGCACTGCTGGGCGACCCCCTGCGACTGGGGCAAGTGCTGATCAACCTCGGCAACAACGCGGCCAAGTTCACCGAACACGGTGACATCGTGGTCGGCGTTGAAGAAGTTGCTTCTCACAACGAACACGTGCAACTGCATTTCTGGGTGCGCGATACGGGCATCGGCATGACCGTCGAGCAGTGTTCACGTCTGTTCCAGTCGTTCAGTCAGGCTGACAGTTCGATCACTCGCAAGTACGGGGGCACCGGGCTGGGATTGTCCATCTCGAAGAAGCTGGTGGAGCTGATGGCCGGTCGTATCTGGGTTGAAAGCCAACCGGGAGTCGGCTCCACGTTTCATTTCCAGGTACAACTCGGCGTACAGCAAAATGTTCCGCCGCGTCGCATGTTCAAGGCTGGCGAGCTGTTGGGCATGCGCGTGCTTGTCGTGGATGACAACGCCAGTGCCCGTGAAATCCTTTCGGGCATGGCGCGCAGCTTTGGTCTGGAAGTGGATGTCGCGCAGAGCGGTAGTCTGGCGCTGCGCATGTTGGCCGACGCCGAGCACAAGGTGCTGCCTTACGATCTGGTCTTGATGGACTGGCGGATGCCCGGCATGGATGGCATGGAAGCTGTGAGCAGAATGCATTCCGCCAGCCTGATGCGCACGCCATCGGTGATCATGGTGACCGCTTTTGGCCGCGAAGAAGCCCGCGAAGAAGCCGAGCGCCAGGGCATCCAGTTGCCGGTGGTACTGACCAAACCTGTCACGCCGTCCTCGTTACTTGAAGCCATCGGTGTCGTGCTGGGCAGAGACACCCACAGCGATACTCGGGCTGGCGAACGCTCCCTGCACAATGCCAACACCGTCGCCAGCCTCAATGGAGCGCGACTGCTTCTGGTCGAAGACAACGATCTGAATCAGGAACTGGCCAGCGAGCTACTGGAGAGTGTTGGAATACGCTTGCGACTCGCCACGCACGGCCAAGAGGCCCTGGATATTCTCGGCGAGGATGACGACTTCGATGGCGTGCTGATGGATTGCCAGATGCCGGTGATGGATGGCTACACAGCCACCCGGAAAATTCGTCAGCAACCGCGCTTCCGCACTCTGCCAGTGATCGCCATGACCGCCAACGCCATGGACGGTGACCGCGAGCGCGCGCTCGAATGCGGTATGAACGACCATATCTCCAAGCCACTCAACGTCGAAACCATGTTCGCCACAATGGCAAAATGGATCAAACCACGAGTCGCTCAAGCTTCGCTGAACGCAGGTTTGGTCGATGGATTGCCAGATCGTCTTGAGGGCATTGATCTGGCTGCGGGACTCGCCACCTGCATGGGGCGGCGGGATCTCTACTTACGTCTACTCTGCAAGTTTCGCGACACTCAGACAGATTTTTCCGAGCAATTCCAGGCCGCACGAATCGATCCGGATTCTGCTGCTGCCGCACGACTGGCGCACAGCTTGCGCGGCACCGCCGGCAATATCGGCGCCAAGGCCGTGGCGCAGGCTTGCACGTTGTTAGAACAGGCCTGTCAGGACGACGAGCCGGTTGAGGTCGTGCAAGCGCTAGCGATGCAGGTCGAGCATTACTTGCTCCCGACCCTCGCGAGTCTGGCGAACCTTGAGGCGGACACACTGGCCTCCACGGAGGGTGACCTGCTGGACGACTCGGCAATCAGCGAGCAACTGAACCGGCTTATTGTTCTTCTGGACGAAGGTGATACGGCGGCTTTGGACGTGCTGGCGGCCCTGCGCAACAGGCCACTCGATCAAGCGCTGGCAGAACGTCTGGCACTTGCCGCGGCGCAGGTGGAGCTGTTCGACTTTGATCGCGCCTTGAAGCTGCTTCAGTAAAATTGAGTTGGGTAAACACGTAGCCGTTTAGTTTTAATTGCAACTGACGGCTTTTGGCCGAGAGCGGCCACCCAATGCAATCTTTATCCCTTTGTGACAGCAGCCAGAACGCCGCCACAAAGGGATTACTCATCAATCCACTGGCACAACTTTATCCAGCGCTTGATTTACCGCCAATTCGCCCAGCATTACCACTTGCGCAATGCCCTGAAGGGTCTTGCGCGCGGGGCCTTCCACCATTCCGATCACGTTGCCCAACATCACCGAAGCAGAGCCTAGCGATTCACTGGCATTGACCAGTAATTCTTCTGTCGCAGTTTTCGGGTTGGCCTGGAACATTGTGCTGGGTCGGTACGGCGTGGCCATTATCCGGTCGGCCGGTTTGAGGTAGTGGTCGAGGGCGCGTTCGGCGGCTTCGTGGAATTTCTTTGAGTCGGGTGATTCGTACGGAGAGGCCGGATCTGTCTCCGGCGGGTTTGGCGTGATCTTGAACATTTCTTCTTTTTCCTGTTGGGTGGCCGCCGCTCCGAGCTACTAAACAGGGGGTGGCAGCTGTACGCAGGTTAGTAGACCGGGGAAAAGAAGAAAGCCGGCGCGCCCGAGGGCGCCCTACGCACAGCCGCCATCAAGTGCAGGTAAGTGAATACCTTCTAATGGACGCTTGTGCACTTTCATTTACCACGGGCTACTAAACCCGATCACTGGGAATCAGTGACGCGAACAAAGTTACCGGTGGCCCTTGAGACGCACAAGCCGGCGGATTCTGGCGTAGTCGTAGGCAATGGCGCAAGACGTTGTAGCCTTAAGCAGGTAACGCGACGTGTCTTTTAAACAACCATAAAAAACGCCTAAACACGGCTCATCAACACGCTGTTCAAAATGACATTCGTCGGTCCACTCTCCAGCTCAGGCAGTGGCGGGGAACCCTCACGACAGGGCACGCACCAACACTAGGTTACAACCCCAAAAGACGAGGAAGGATACCCATGTCAGTTCACCCGATTTTGTTCCTGGGTGGTTCCGGCGCCATTGGCCACCGTTCTGCCGAAGCGTTGCGTGCTGCTTATCCCGGCGTCCCGTTGCTGATCGGCGGCCGAGACCTGGCCAAGGCTGAGCAAGCCGCCGAGGAAATGGGCGGGGCGCAGGGCGTGGTCATTGACCCTGCTGCCGATGACCTTGGGCTGGGTGATCGCCCGGTCAGCGCCGTAGCGGTTTTCTATATGGATCATTCCCTTGCCGGGTTGCGTTTCGCGCAGAGGCGACGGGTGCCGCACCTGAGCATTTCTTCCGGCATTTTCGAGATAGCGCCGCAAATTGCCAATTTCATCCATCGACCTGATGCGTCGCCCATTGTGTTGGGTTACGAATGGATGGTGGGCGCGACGACCGTGGCGACGCTGCATCTTGCCAAGGCGTTTGCCCGGGTGCGCGACATCCGCATCGATGCGTTGGTCGACGAGCAGGATGGCGGCGGGCCGGCGGTGGCCAAGGATTTCGAACACCTGAACAAGATGCTGCCCGCCGCCCTGACTCGGCGCGAGGGCGATTACCTCTGGCGCGAAGGGGTGGACAAGAACGTCAGCTTCCGAGCGCTGGACGGCACGGCGATGCAAGCCAGCGGCTTCTCGTCCATCGATGTCACCGGGCTGGCGGCGGCCACCGATGCGCCAAATGTTCAGTTCAATCTCGCCAGCGGAGTGAGTTCATCGCGGCGCGCCGGTCGGCCGATGTCGACCGAGATTCTTATCGAACTGCTGGGTGAGGATCATCAAGGGCGCCCGTTGCACACCCGGCATGCTCTCGTTCACCCGGCAGGCGCTGCAGCGTTGACGGGTCTGAGCGTCGCCATGCTGCTGGAGCGATTGCTTGGGCTGGATGGTCAGCCGCCGACTCCGGCAGGTCTTTACTTTCCTTATCAGTTGCTTGACGCCGGTGCATATCTGCAGCGTCTGAGTGAAGAGGGTGGTGAGTTGCTTCAACTGAATGTGCAGTAGGGCAGGCCTCTTTCGGAATGCTGATTTTGCTCATTGAGCCGCTGACGAGCCTTTAAGTGCTCGCCAGCGATGATTTGCTCACGGTGACTGCCAAACGCCGCCGTCAGCCACCGGCACCCTCACCCAGATCATCTTACCGATCTGTTTGAACATGACTAAGCCTCCGTCCAGTCCACCGTCGCCGTTTCGCGCCATTTCACCTCGGTGATACCGAACCGCTCGGCTTGGGGTTTGGAGATGACTTTCAACGGAGGCTTGCCGGGTTTTGGAATCGGCGCAATGCCGGCGTCGCAACTCGCCCAATGCCATGCGTCAGCGTTGCGCATGGTTTTTGCGCGGATGACGAATGACTTTGGCTGGCCGTGAAGTTTGTATTCGATGACGAAGATGTCGACGTTACTCATGCGCTCCTCCTTACGCTCATACGCAAATGAGTTTTGCCGACGAAAAAAATTCAAAGGATTTTCGGGAGTTCGTTTCAGGCCGCTGGTAGGTGTTTTGCTTTGAACGGTTGGAACCGGCGGCAGCCTAACGATCAAGTACTTACCAGGCAGGCAGAGGACGAAAAATCCCCACGATTTCAACTCCGGAGGTTAGCGGTGAACAAGACCATCAGCGCCAGGGATTTGAACATTCAGCTTAAGCACAACGATGACGGTGGCTTGTTCAAATGGCTGCTCGCGAGCTTCTTGATGGGCAAGCGGATACAGGCTGAAATCGCCGCCGAAGCGTATCGGGTGATTGCCGATAAACACGGGCGCGATACGCCGCGCAAACTGGCTGCGTGCAGCCATCGTGAACTGGTCGCGATGCTAGGGGAGGCGCATTACGTGCGTTACGACGAGACCACTGCCGTGCGGCTGCACGCCTTGGCACGCAAGCTTAACGACGAGTACGCGGGCAAGGTCAGCCATATGATCGAGGCAAGCCCTGATCGCCAGGCATTCGAGAAGCGACTGGCGGAGTTCGATGGCATCGGCCCGAAGACCGTGGAAATCTTCATGCGCGAAGCCAGCGCTGTAATCAGCCTTTGATCGCGGGCCGTAAAAAAACGGTCACCGCCCGCGTCGTGCAAAGCCTATTTGCCTCGACGGCCAGAACGATTGATCGCCAACAAGCACAGCCCTACCAGCAATGCCGCGCCTGTAACCAATAGCGCAGAAGGTTGCATCGGCTGGCGGCCGGCTGTTGTATGCCGCTGCGATATCGTCAGAGGTCGGGTTTCAACGGTCACTTCGTCAAACGTCCGCAATGGTGAAACGGCTTCTGCCTGAAACGGCATTTCCTCGATGCTCAGACGCAACCCATCCGCCAGTTCCAGTGTCCGCGCGGTAATCGTGCCAACGATTCTGCCCGGATAAACCGGCTCGCCATTGGGATCGAGTTGGTCATACAGGAAATTCTGTCCTTCAAGCCAGCCGACGGCCGTCTGCAACTCGGGGCCCAGGTAATACTTGCCATCGAGGAAAAATCCAGGAAATTGCGGCGCGCGCTCGACGCTTTCAATGCAGTAACGCTCACCCGGTTTCATACCGGTTTCAGGGGCAATCATGGTCAATCCCTCCACTGTAGGTTCAGTGGTAGAGAACAAGGATCGACCGTCGTTCCATGTAAAGGAGGAAAGGTAGCGGTTGTCCCGGAACGGATCTGTAACAGGCGAAAACAACTTCGCCCGACCAAGGCCGGGCGAAGCGGTGTGGCGCTAGCTCAATCAGTAATCCCAGATCGCCGGAATCCAGCGGAACGCCTCGCCATTGACGGCAACGCGGCCGACCGACGGGAAGGGCAGATGTGTGGCGACAAACAGTTCGCCACTGGCCGCTGCTTCCTGCAGCAGGCGCACGCGCACGCGCACCGCTTCATCAGGATCGTGCTCGAAGCCGTTGTGCCAGTCCGGATGGTCGAAGGCAACCGGGAACAGGGCGTCGCCGGCAAAGGTCAGGCGTTCGTCGCCGGAGTTCACGTAAACCACGCAGTGGCCCGGGGTGTGGCCGCCAGTGAGTTTTGCGACCACGCCGGGGGCGACTTCGAACGCGTCCTCGAAGATGTGCAGTTTGCTTTGGTATTGCTGGATGAAGGCGTTGGCGGTGGACCGCAGCACGTCCGGGACAGGCGCGGGCATGTCGGTGCTGGTGAAGTCCGGCGAGGTCCAGAAGTCGACTTCGGTGGCGGTGACGTGGATGCGCACGTCGTCGTGCAGACGATTTTTCACCGTCTCGACGAGTAAGCCGCCGATGTGGTCCATGTGCATGTGCGTGATGACAATATCGGTGACGTCCGCGAGGTCGATACCGGCCGCAGCGAGGCGTTTGGGAAACTGCCCGGCGCGAGGGAAACCGGGAAATTGTCCGCCGAGGCCGGCGTCGACGAGGATCACCTGTTCGCCGCTGCGCACCACCAGCACATTGAGTGCCCAGTCGAACGCGTCGGGACCCAGATACATCTCTTTGAACCACGCGGCGCGCTCGGCGGGATCGGCGTTGGTCGACATGGTTTGGGTCGGCAGCGGCAGGACGCCGTCGCTGATTACCATCACGTCGATGTTGCCGAGGCGCAGCGCGTAGCGCGATGGCACCAGCTCTTCGGTCGGGGTTTGCAGGGTGGCGTTGTGGGCGGTGAAGGATTCCAGATGCATGGTCATGGTGTTCTCCTTTTTATCAGGCAAGACATCGGTTCTTGGACAATGGGGGCGAGATCAGGCCACCGGAATCATCGGGTCGGCAGCGGCGAGGGCGGTGCGACGGTCAGCGGCCGGCGGGTAGATCCACACACTGTTGATTTGCGTCTTCAGTTCCTTGGCTTCGGCTTTCACCAGCTTCAGTTGGCGATCCCAGCCTTCGGTGTACACCGCGCCCCAAGCACCCAAATCGAGGCAGGTCACGTACTTCGGCTGACGGTAGGTGGTCGGCGTCACGCCAAGCAGATCAGCAATGGCGTTGTTGCCGGCATGACGACCAAGGCTGATCGCGTGCTGGCAGGACATCACCGAGATATTGCCGACGTCGTCGGTGGCAGCACGGGCGACATCGCCGGCGGCGAACACGTGCTCAAGACCTTGCACTTTGAGATTGCCGTCGACGTGCAGACGCCCCTGGCCATCGCGTCCGGCATTGAGCTGTTCGGTCAGTGGACTGGCGCGGAAACCCACGGTCCAGATCACGGTATTGCTCTCGATGTGGCGACCGTCGGCGAGGGTGACGCCGTTGGCATCCACGGCGGCGACCGTGGCGTCGATGATCCACTCGATGCCCAGTTCTTTTGACGCTTCGATGATGGACGGACGGATGCCGTCGCCCATGGTCGCGGCGATGTCTTTGCTGCGATCAACGATGATCACTCGAATGTCTTGCAGCTCGCCGAGAATGGCGCGCAGACGGTTCGGCATTTCGGTCGCGGTTTCGATACCGGTGAAGCCACCACCGGCGATGACCACTGTGTTGCGCGCGGCGCTGGCCGGTTGGCTGGCCAGCGCGTGCAGGTGGCGCTCCAGGCGTGCCGCCGACTCGATCTGGTCGACGTCGAACGCATTCTCTTTCAGGCCCGGCACTGGCGGACGCGCCAGTTGGCTGCCGCTGGCCAGCACCAGGCGATCGTAAGTCAGCTCACCCGGGCGACCGGCCTCATCGCGATAACCGACACGGCGTGCCTGGCTGTCAAGGCTCTCGGCGGTGCCTTTGACGAAACGCACACCCACGGCAGCGAGCAGCGCATCCAGCGGCGCGTACATGCTGTGGACATCGGGTTCGTAGAAGCGCGGACGGATGCGCAGTTCGGCTTGCGGGGCGAGCAGTGTGATCTCCACATCGTGGCGGTCATGCATATCCAGCAAACGCGCGGCGCTCAACGTGCTCCACAGCCCGCCGAACCCCGCACCGATCACCAATAATTGTTGTTTCATAATGTGCTCCCTGATGCTGATGGATGGATAACCCGAGTTTTTTCCGACACTGGCGTGATGATCACTGGCCGCCGCAAACTGCTTGCCGTACTGCATGGCGCTTAATCGTCCGCTGTCGAAATCAATGCTATGGCGTGGGCGCTGCGGGCGCAGTTGTCCATCGGTGTGTGCGGATTACGCATGGGTCGAAGGGCGGTATACGAAGGTATCGAACACGCTACAGAGGACGGTTCAGGGCAAAGTCGATGTGGTTGAGAAGGATGTCGGGCGGGAAGGGTTTGGGCAGACAAGCGATGACGCCGGGCGCGCGGGTGTGGAATTCTTCGGGATGGGCGGTGACGAAAATCACCGGAATGCGCCAGCCTTGTGCGCGTAATGCTTCGTGCAGTTGCGGGCCGCTCATGCCAGGCATCTGGATATCGGAGATCAGGCAGTGTGTCTGCGCCGGGCTTTTTGACTCAAGGAATGCCTGCGCGCCCGGATAGGTGAACACCTGATAACCGAAGGCGCGAAGCAAACCTGCGAGTGCATCGCGAATGGCCTCGTCGTCGTCAACCACCGCAATGACAACCTTATGCTGCATAGGGCTCCCTGGCCGGACGGGCACATATCGCGACTCCTGTCGTTCTTGCACCATACGCCGTCGGCACCGGCGCAAAACTATACCTAGGTATAGTCCGTGGAGACTTTTTGAGCGTCAGCGGTTTTCGGCATCAACCTTCGCGGCTGAAGCGGCTGCGGTAGTCGCGCGGTGAAATCGACAGGTGACGCTGGAAGCAGGCGCGCAGCCGCTCTTCATCACCGAAGCCGCAAAGACGCGCAACCTTGTCGATGGTGTGCGCCGAGTTCTCCAGCATGCGCCTGGCCGCTTCGAGGCGGAACAGTTCGATGGCTTTGGACGGCGTGCGCCCGGTGCTCTGCTTGTAGACGCGGGTGAAATTGCGCAGGCTCATTTTCGCCTGTTCGGCGAGTCGCTCTACAGTCAACTTCGGATCGTCCAGGTGATCGATCAGCCACAAGTGCAACGGGTCGAACTGCGGGCTGTCCTGCACCTGCGCTTGCAGCAATGTGCTGTATTGCGCCTGACCACCGGGGCGCTTGAGGTACACCACTAGCTCGCGGGCAACCTGCAACGCCACTTCGCGGCCGTAATCGGCCTCGACCAGCGCTAAGGCCAGATCGATACCGGCCGTGACCCCCGCCGAGGTCCAGACCTTGCCCTGCTGGATGAAGATCGCATCGGCATCCACGTCGATCGCCGGGAAGCGCTCGCGCAGGTTGTCGCACATGGCCCAGTGCGTGGCGGTGCGGCAGCCGTCGAGCAAACCGGACTGGGCCAGCAGGAAAGCGCCGCTGCACACCGACACCACTCGCCTCGCGACAGGGGCATTACGCCGCAACCACGCGGTAAGTTCGGCGTGCTCGTCGAGGGTCTGGCAGATATCGGGTGCGCCGGGTACGACGAGGGTGTGCAGCGCGGCAATGTCCAATTCGCGCAGCGCTCGGGTGTCCACGGCCAAACCTTCAACGGTATTGACCAAACCACCCTCAAGGCTGGCGGTGTGCAACTGATAACCGGGTTGGCATCTTTCGGCCAAGGCTTTGCTCGCGGCCCAGAACACCGTTTGCGCGCCACTGAGGTCGAGCAGGCTCATTCGCGGGTAGGCAATAAACACCACGTCGCGCGGTTCGGGCGTAGCGGTGAAGGGAATGCTGGACATTGAAATCCTGCCTGTTCAAACGGCTGAAGAAGGAGGGGAAAGGGCATGGCCGATTTTCAGGGGTTTCTGGCCTGTCGGCAATGCGCGTCGACTGCTAGCCTGCTGCGCGACCGTTTGGCTGGCCTCTGGCTGCGTTCGCCATCATGGACTAGATTTATTCACCTGCACATCGCACGCGTTGCGATCTCGCCGAGGACTCACGATGACCCTGTGGTCGCATTCCAGCCCCAGCGCAGCCCCGTCCGTGCTGAGGGAACCGGTGGTTTATGTGGTCGACGACGACGCCTCCATGCGTCAGGCCCTCGACGGTTTGCTGCGTTCGATCGGCCTGCAGGTGCAGACCTTCGAAACGTCCCGTGACTTCCTCGCTTCGGCCAAACGCGACGTGCCCGGTTGTCTGGTGCTCGATGTGCGTTTGCGCGGCGAAAGTGGCCTGACCTTTCAGGAGCAGATGGAAAAAAACGGCCTGCGCATTCCCGTCGTATTCATGACCGGTCACGGCGATATCGCCATGAGCGTGAAGGCGATGAAGGCCGGCGCGGTGGATTTCCTGGCCAAGCCTTTTCGTGATCAGGACATGCTCGATGCGGTGGCCAGTGCTTTGGCCCGCGACAGTGCGCGACTGCTCGCCGAACAATCCGGCGCGGCGTTGCGTCAAGCCTACGAAACATTGACGGCACGTGAGCGCGAAGTGCTCGGTTTCGTCATTGGCGGGCTGATGAACAAGCAGATCGCCGCGCAACTCAACCTCAGCGAAGTGACGGTGAAAGTCCATCGCGGGCAGGTCATGAGGAAACTCGCTGCACGTTCGGTCGCCGATCTGGTGCGTATTGCCGAATCGCTGGGCATCGAGCCGGCGCGGCGGACAAGCTGAACCGAGCTTCAGCGCGTGACAGAAACCCCTTTGACGGTGTCGACTCCGATGGCCAGCAAACAACAGATTTTGTGGGACGACGGCGAGCGGGTGTTCTCCCGCAAACGAGGACAGGGGGAGAGCGCCAGCGTGCTGATAGTGCGTCCGGCAATCGCTCAGCCTTTGCCCGCAACCCTCGACCGGCTGGCGCATGAATACGGCCTCAAAGACGCTCTGCACAATGAATGGGCGCTGCAACCGCAAGCCCTTGAACGCGCGGGCGGAACCACGCACTTGTTATTCGACGACCCCGGCGGCGAGCCGCTGTCGCGTTTGCTGATCACGCCGCTGGACACTGAAACCTGCCTGTTGCACGCAATCAACATAGCCGTAGCGCTTGGCCGTTTGCACCTGTGCGGGCTGGTGCACAAGGATCTCAAACCGCAGCACATCCTTGTCAACTGCCACGACGGACAAGCCCGGTTGATGGGGTTCGGTCTGGCCTCGCGACTGCCGCGCGAACGTCAGGCCCCCGCGCCGCCAGAAACCATTGCCGGGACCCTGGCCTACATGGCGCCGGAACAAACCGGTCGAATGAATCGTTCGATCGATTCGCGCAGCGATTTGTATGCCTTTGGTGTGACGCTGTACCAGATGCTTACCGGCTCGCTGCCGTTCAACGCCAACGACCCGATGGAGTGGGTGCATTGCCACATTGCGCGGCAACCGATGCCTGCATGCGAACGCGTGGCCACGGTGCCGTTGATGCTCTCGCGGGTAGTCATGAAACTGCTCGCCAAGACCGCCGAAGCGCGCTACCAAACCGCCGCCGGCGTCGAGCATGACTTGCGTCGTTGTCTGGACGACTGGCGTCGGGCGCGGCGGATCGATGTGTTCACGTTGAACGAGCAGGGCGCGATCGATCGCTTGCTGATCCCGGAAAAGCTCTACGGTCGTGAACGCGAAGTGCAAACCCTGATCGATGCTTTCGCCCAGGTGGTGCGGGCTCCTTCGCCGAAGCTGGTGCTGGTGTCCGGTTACTCCGGCATTGGTAAATCCTCGGTGGTCAGTGAACTGCACAAAGTGCTGGTGCCGTCGCGGGGATTGTTCGCCGCTGGCAAGTTCGATCAGTACAAGCGCGACATCCCCTATGCGACGCTGGTCCAGGCCTTTCAAGGATTGGTGCGAACGCTGCTGGGCAAGCGTCGCGAGGTGCTCGCTGACTGGCGCGCGGCGTTGTTGCAGGCACTGTCACCGAATGCACGGTTGATGACCGAGCTGATCCCGGAACTCAAGTTGATTATCGGTGAGCCGCCAGCGGTGCCGGAGCTTGAACCGCAGCAGGCGCAGCAGCGCTTCATGGCGGTATTGCAGCGCTTCATCGGCGTGTTTGCTCGGCCGGAACATCCGTTGACGCTGTTTCTCGATGATTTGCAATGGCTCGACGCAGCGACCCTCGATCTGCTCGAAGATCTGCTGACCCGCTCGGAGCTTGGGCATTTGCTGCTGGTGGGCGCGTACCGCAATAACGAGGTCGATGCCGACCACCCGCTCAGCGGCAAACTCAAAGTGCTGCGTAATGGCGGCGTGCATATCGACGAGATCTGCCTGACCTCGCTGGCCAGCGTGCACATCGAGCAACTGATCGCAGAATCCCTGCGCTGCCCACCCGCGAGCATCGTTGCCCTGGCGCGCCTGGTGCTGGAAAAGACCGGCGGCAATCCGTTTTTCGTCATCCAGTTTCTTCACGCGTTGGCCGAAGAACAGCTGCTGATCTACGACCACCAATTCAACCGTTGGCGCTGGGATCTGGCACTCATCAACGCCAAGGGCTACACCGATAACGTGGTCGATCTGATGGTTGGCAAACTGGCGCGTCTGCCGTTGGACACGCGTCAGGCCCTGCAACAATTGGCCTGCCTGGGCAACGTAGCGCGCATTGATACGCTGGCCACCGTGCTTGACCTGCCGACGGCGCGGGTGCACGCGGCGCTGTGGCCGGCGGTGCGCCAGGAACTGGTGGAGTTTCACGACGGTACTTGTGCGTTTGTCCATGACCGTATCCACGAGGCGGCATACTCACTAACCGCGGAAACCGAACGTGCGCAAACTCATCTGCGTATCGGCCGTTTGCTCGCCCTGCAGACGCCAGCGGAGGGGCGTGAAGACGCGATCTTCGAAATCGTCGGGCAACTCAATCGCGGCGCCAGTCTGATCAGCGCGCGGGCCGAACGCGAACAGCTGGCCGAATTCAACCTGCTCGCAGGTCAGCGTGCCAAGGCTTCGACCGCTTACACCTCAGCATTGAGCTACTTGGGCACGGGTGCTGCGTTGCTCGGCGAGCACGGTGATGACCGTCGCCATGAACTGGGGTTTGCTCTGGAGCTGAACCGCGCCGAGTGCGAATTTCTCACTGGGCAACTGGCACTGGCCGATGCGCGCCTGACTGCCCTGGCCGAGCGCGTCGAGACCACGGTAGAGCGGGCGGCAGTCACCTGTTTGTTGATGGATGTCTGCCTGCTGCTCGACCGCAGTGACCGCGCGGTGAATGTGTGCCTGACGTATTTACGTCAGGTCGGCATCGACTGGACGGCGCATCCGGACGATCAGCAGGTGCGCGCCGAATACCAACAGATCTGGAGGCAACTGGGTGAGCGCAGCATCGAGCAGTTGATCGACCTGCCACTGATGGAGGATCCGGCCACGCTGGTGACACTGGAAGCGTTGAGCAAACTGCTGGCCCCGGCGTTGCAGTCCGATGCGAACCTCGCCTGCCTGACCATATGCAAAGCCGTTAACCTGAGCCTGGAGCACGGTAATTGCGACGCCTCCTGCATGCTCTACGCCAATGTTGTGCGGGTTGCCGGGCGGCGCTTCGGCGATTATGCCAGCGGTTACCGTTTTGGCCGCTTGGGCTGCGATCTGGTCGACCGCCGTGGCCTTGCGCAATACGAAGCGCGTACCTACCTGTGCTTTTCGATCTTCGTGGTGCGCTGGATGCGCCCGGTGCGCGAGTGCCGCGAATTGCTGCGGCGTGCGCTCAGCGCCGGCAACCGCACCGGCGATTTGCCCTATGCAGCCTACGCTGGCAATAGCCTGATTTCCGACTTGCTGTTCATTGGCGAGCCGCTGGCGGAAGTGCAGGTGCAGGCTGAAACGGGTCTGGCTTACTCGCAAAGAATCCGCTTCGGTCTGGTGATCAGTTTCATGAGTTGCCAACGGGCACTGATCCGCATGTTGCGAGGGCAGACCCCGGTGTTTGGCAGTTTCAATAATGAAGAATTCGATGAGACACGCTTTGAGGCGAACCTCGCTGCTCCGGACCTGGCCTTGGCTCGGGGCAAGTACTGGGTGCGCAAGTTGCAGGCGCGTTATCTGGCCGGGGATTACGCAGCGGCCGCCGATTGCGCGGCGCAGGCCCGGGAACTGTTGTGGGTGATCTCCTCGTTTTTTGAAGAGGCCGAATTTCACTTTTACGCAGCGTTAACGTTGGCTGCCCACGGCGAAGCCGATACCGACCGATTGCAACGCTTGGGCGAGCACCACGATCAACTGCAAACCTGGGCGCAACAGTGTGCGGAAACCTTCGCCAGTCAGACGGCGCTGGTCGCAGCCGAAATCGCTCGGGTCACCGGGCAGTTGATCGAAGCCGAGATGCTGTACGAGCAAGCGATTCAGTTGGCCAGGGACAACGGCTTTGTGCATGTCGAAGCCTTGGCCAACGAACTCGCAGCGCGGTTCTACAGTGCCCGTGGTCTGAGCAAAATCGCCCGCCTGTACCTGCAAGATGCGCGCTACGGTTACTTGCGCTGGGGGGCAGAGGGCAAGGTGCGGCAACTGGAGCTACAGCACCGTTATCTGCGCAATGAAGATACGGTGCCCGGTCCGACTGCGACCATCGCCACCCCGGTCGAGCATCTGGATCTGGCCACGGTTCTCAAGGTGTCCCAGGCCGTTTCACGCGAGATCGTGCTGGATCGACTTGTCGAAATGGTCATGCGCACCGCTATCGAACAGGCTGGCGCCGAGCATGGCCGGCTGATTCTGATCGAAGGCGAGGCGCCGTATATCGCCGCGAAAACCAGTGTCGGTGACGACAGCGCGCTGCTTTGCCATGAGCCGGTAAGTTCATCGATGCTGGCCGAATCGGTGCTCTACCAGACCCTGCGCACCGGTGAAAATCTGTGTCTGGACGATGCCGTCGCCGATCCGGCATTTGCCGCTGATCTGTACATTCATCAACGCGGCGCTCGCTCGATCCTGTGCCTGCCGTTGATGAATCAGGGTCGGATTGCCGGGGCGCTGTACCTGGAGAACAATCTATCTGCGGGTGTGTTCAGTCCGGCGCGCATTGCCGTACTGCGACTGGTGGCTTCGCAGGCGGCGATCTCGCTGGACAACGCGCGGCTGTATCGAGACGTCGCCGAGCGCGAGGCGAGGATTCGCCGGTTGGTCGACGCCAATATCATCGGCATCATCGTCTGGAGTGTCGACGGTGAAATCATTGAGGCCAACGACGCGTTCCTGCGCATGGTCGGTTACGAGCGCGACGATCTGCTGTCAGGCAGGGTGCATTGGCGCGACATGACACCGCCGCCACTGCGCATGAAAAGTGAAGTCGCGCTGGCGACGGCAATCCGCACCGGGCGCGCCCAGCCGTTCGAGAAGGAATACATCCGCAAGGACGGCACTCGCCTGCCGGTGATCGTCGGTCTGGCCGCATTCGAAGCCAGTCAGCAGCAGGGCGTGGCCTTCGTGCTTGACCTGAGCGAACGCAAACAGGCCGAAGAGCAAGTGCGCGAAGGCGAGCGCCGATATCGCCAGGTACAAGCGGAACTGGCCCACGCTAATCGCGTGGCGACCATGGGCCAGTTGGCAGCGTCCATTGCCCATGAAGTCAACCAGCCAATCGCCGCCACCGTGATCAATGCCAACGCGGCGTTGCGCTGGCTCGGCGCGCAACCGCCGAACACCGATGAAGTTGAACAGGGCCTCAGACGCATCATCAACGACGGTAACCGCGCGGCCGACGTGCTCGGACGTATCCGCGCATTGATCCGCAAAACACCGCCGCAACGACATCCGGTGGACCTCAACGCGGTAGTGGGCGAGATGGTCGGGTTTACCCGGGGTGAAGCGGCCCGCTATGGCGCGGCGGTCACCACGCGCCTTGTCAACGATTTGCCTGCCGTGCTGGTTGACCGCGTCGAGCTGCAACAGGTGCTGCTCAATCTGATCATCAACGGTCTGGAGGCCATGGCGGTGATCGAGGAGGGCGAGCGTCGGTTAATCATTGTCAGCGAGTCTGTCGGGAAAGACGTGCGGATTGTCGTAAGCGACTCGGGACCGGGATTTGCCTGCGATCAGGTGGAGGAGGTTTTCACCGCGTTCTACACCACCAAAGTCACCGGGTTGGGGATGGGGTTGTCGATCTGCCGGTCGATCATCGAAGCCCATGACGGTCACTTGTGGGCGGAGGCGAACGCGCCGTGTGGGGCGCGTGTGGTGTTTACATTGCCGGGGTGTGCGGGGAGGTGAGGGCGAGATGAGGGTATCTGTCGTCAGATACTGGGTGACTTATCGGTATTCATTGAGACCGATTGGTTTCGATATGTCGATATCAGACACAACCATGACGCAATCAGGCTACTGAATCATCTGACAGGCCGGGTAAGGTGACGCGTCTTCACATCAAAATAATCCCATCCAGATCATGGGGTTGATAAGAACTGCGGCGGTTGAAGGGGGCTTCTTTCGGGGGCTCGGCAGGCAACGACAGTGCTCGATTGCCTTGGTCAACTCGCTTGAATGTCGTTCAGCAGAGAATAAAAAAACCAATGATCAGCCCGAACTCAACGGATTCGAGTAGCCAATTGGCGCAGGGCTTCAAGCCTCGTCACGTCACTATGTTGTCCATTGCCGGGATTATCGGCGCCGGATTGTTCGTAGGTTCAGGACATGCCATTGCGGCGGCGGGGCCGGCGGTTCTGCTGGCTTATCTGTTCTCCGGTTTGCTCGTCGTGCTGGTCATGCGCATGCTCGGTGAGATGGCGGTGGCTAACCCCGACACTGGCTCGTTCTCGACGTATGCCGACCAGGCCATCGGACGCTGGGCCGGCTTCACTATCGGCTGGTTGTACTGGTGGTTCTGGGTGTTGGTGATTCCCATCGAAGCGCTCGCCGCCGGGCATGTGCTGAACCAATGGTTTCCGCAGGTCGATGCCTGGCTGTTCGCGTTGGGCTCAATCATTGCGCTGGTGGTGACCAACCTGTTCAGCGTGTCCAAGTACGGTGAATTCGAGTTCTGGTTCGCCATGGCCAAGGTCGTGGCGATCATCGGTTTTATCGGCGTCGGTTTTGCCGTGTTGATGGGCTGGGTGCCGGATCGTGAAGTCAGCGGCTTGAGTGGGTTGATGGCCGAGCACGGTGGGTTTGCGCCCAATGGCTTGTCGGCGGTGGTCGGCGCTTTCATCACCATCATGTTCAGCTTCATCGGTACCGAAGCGGTGACCATCGCCGCCGCCGAATCGAATGACCCGTCGCGAAACATTGCCAAGGCCACCCGTTCGGTGATCTGGCGTATCGGCGTGTTTTACCTGCTGTCGATCTTCGTCGTGATCTCCGTGGTGCCCTGGAATGATCCGTTGTTGGCCTCGGTCGGCTCTTATCAGCGCGCTCTGGAAATCATGAACATTCCCCACGCCAAATTCATGGTCGACGTCGTCGTGCTGATTGCCGTGGCCAGTTGCATGAACTCCTCGATCTACATTGCTTCGCGGATGCTGTACTCGCTGGGCCGGCGTGGCGATGCGCCGAAAGCGCTGAAGGCGACCTCTTCCGAAGGTGTGCCACGCGCAGCGGTTATCGCCAGCACCGTGCTCGGTGCGTCGATCACTGTGTGGAGCTACTTCATGCCTGCCGGGCTGTTTGAATTCCTGCTGGCCAGCTCCGGAGCGATTGCCCTGTTGGTGTACCTCGCCATCGCGGTGTCGCAGTTGCGCATGCGGCGGATATTGCAACAGCGCAACGTCGAGCTGACCTTCCGCATGTGGCTGTTTCCCTGGTTGACATGGCTGGTGATCGTATTCATCTGCGCCGCGCTGGCGGTGATGATGATCACCCCGCAACACCGCACTGAAGTCACGACAACCATTGGCCTGGCGCTGGGGATTTCCTTTATTGGCCTGTTGACGTCGCGTCATCCCGCGCCAGCGGCGAGGGTCACGTCGGTGGGGTAGGCGGTTGCGCCGAACCTGATACTCCCTCCACGTATGTCGGAGGGAATGGCAGACGCCTGCGTCGCGACCGATTTTTATGAGGCCATGATGTCATCGATCCCCTCCGTAGCCGACGGTGCAACCCAATCCATAGGGTTTCTGCTGTTGGACAAATTTACCCTGATGTCATTGGCGTCCGCCGTCGAGCCATTGCGCATGGCCAATCAACTGACGGGGCGAACTTTGTATCGCTGGCATACGTTCAGCCCCAATGGCGCGGCGGTCTGGGCCAGCGATGGCGTGCCAATCACCCCGGATGGGTCGTGGAGCAATCCCTCCGTGGCGGACACGGTTATCGTCTGCGGTGGCGTCGGCATCCAGAGCGCAATTACCCGCGAGCACACGACATGGCTGCAAGCCCTGGCGCGACAGTCCAAGCGCTTGGGCGGGGTGTGCACCGGTAGCTGGGCGCTCGCCAAAGCCGGGTTGCTCGACGGCTACGAGTGCAGCGTGCACTGGGAATTTCTGGCGGCGATGCAGGAAGCTTTTCCGCGTGTGAGCGTCAGCACCAGTCTGTTTACCCTCGACCGCAACCGCTTCACCAGCTCCGGCGGCACCGCGCCGCTGGACATGATGCTGCACCTGATTGCGCGCGATCATGGTCGTGAACTGGCCACCGCCATCTCCGAGATGTTCGTCTACGAACGCATCCGCAATGAGCAGGATCACCAACGCGTACCGCTCAAGCATGTGGTCGGCACGCATCAGCCCAAGTTGCAAGAAGTGGTGGCGTTGATGGAGGCCAATCTTGAAGAGCCGATCGACCTGGATAACCTGGCCGAATACGTCGACCTGTCACGTCGACAGCTGGAGCGGCTGTTTCAGAAATACCTGCAATGCACGCCGTCGCGTTACTACTTGAGATTGCGGTTGATTCGAGCGCGGCAACTGCTCAAGCAGACGTCCTTGTCGATCGTTGAGCTGGCGTACGTGTGCGGGTTCGTCTCAACGCCGCACTTCTCCAAATGCTACCGCGAGCACTTTGGCGTGCCGCCGAGTGATGAGCGCTCCGGCTCTGAGATGAGTCGCAAACCGGTAGCACAACCTTCAACAATCAAGCCGCTGACGACGCTCGACCAAGCGCGCAACGAATCGACGTTTGCCAGTGTTCGAATGATGGAACGTGGCGATCTGGCGTCCACGGGATGATCGGTCGGTCCTGCTTCGACAGTTGATCACTGGAGATTCCACATCCGTATAGTTCTTGCTCCATCAGGCGATTGCCAATAAACCCTCCCATTAAGGTCAATGAAGCCGGTGAGTCACCGGCACCAGGAGGGATCATGAACGCCACGCCAATTCCCGAAGGTTTCACCGCGTTTACCCGCAGCAGCCCGTTGCTTGATTTGCTGGGCCCGATCTACGCGAGGGGCAGCGGGCTGCAACTGGAACTGGGTTTATTGACCGACTCACGCCATGCGAATGGCCGTGGCACCTTGCATGGCGGGGTATTGGCGACGTTGGCCGATGTCGGGATGGGTTACGCCATGGCGTTTTCCAGCGACCCTCCACAGCCATTGATCACGGCGAGCATGACCCTAGATTACCTCGGCGCCGTAAAAATGAATGAGTGGCTGGAAGTGCGTTTGGAGTACTCGAAAAAAGGCCGGCAGTTGGCGTTTGCTGCTGTCAGTTTGCATGTTGGGGAGCGCACGGTGGCGCGGGCCAGTGCGGTGTTTGCGGTGCCGGTGAGTTAAAAGTGAGTGTCCATCAAAAGGTAGGTCATCGATGGACTGCGTCTTGGGGTACGGCGGGTGAATGTCTTGGATGATTGCTTTTGGGCGATATCCGCACACGAAAGACTGTTGTCGCCCAGAAGCGGACGTTCTGACGCTCCTAGGAAAACCGACAACGAGAAAGGGTTAATGGACTTCATTGTCGATTTGATAGCGCATCGCATTGGCGTGTTTGTTCTGGGCTTGCTGAGTGGCGGCCGTTTCAAGGGTGAGAGTGGTTTTGCCTGGGGCTGGGCAGTCGTCGTCGGCGGGCTGATTCTGCTATCTCCATTCGCAGCGTTTATAACCTTGCTCATCTATACCAGTGGCCTGTGAGTTCATGTCTGTCATGGGTCGATAACTGCTCATCTCGACAGGCACCAATCGGCCAGAAGCAGCCCTTCGAGCAAATGCATGGCGGTGCCTACGAAATCAGGGGGTAAGCGTCCGGCCATCTCACCTTCCGAACTCCAGCATTAAGGGCGATGGTGTCAGCGTATTTTTAAGCGGACGCGATCACCCTTATCACCAGGATTTACATGCGCCAACGAAGCTCTTACCCGAAACCGTTCAAAGCCCAGGTCGTTCAGGAATGCCTGCAACCTAGCGCATCCATTTCCAGTATGGCCATCAACTACGGCATGAATGCCATCCGCAAATGGATGCCGCTCTATCGAGATCAGCCCGAAGCAACTTCACTACCAGCATTCGTCCCTCTAATAGCCGCACCTAAACGGCCAGCCGAAGTGTCAGTGATCATCGAGTTGCCCATGGCCGGCCAAGTAATCACAGTGAAATGGCCAACCTCGGATCCCGATGGCTGCGCGCAATTTATCCGGGCTGTCGCTCGATGATCCGCATCGATGCGATCTGGCTGGCCACTGAGCCGATGGGTCTGCGAGCCGGTTACCGAAACGGCATTGGCCCGGGTGATCGCAGTGTTCGGTGCGGCGAAGCCGCACTGCGCTTACCTCTTCGCCAATCGCCGGGCCAACCGGATGAAAGTACTGGTGCACGTTGGCGTGAGCGTCTGGCTTGAAGCGCGACGACTGAATCAAGGCGTTAGGGGAGACCTGCCGCTGATCCTTGTCGGGAGCTAGTGACAGCTGGCCTAAACAATATTAAATTGCCATCCTTGATTGGATCCAGGGATGAGTCATGGAACAAGCCAATTTCCAGGTTGATGCGCGCTTAGCCACACTGCTAGGGCAGGGGTATTCATCAACGGAGAAGGCTCTGAAGGAGCTGGTAGATAACGCGTGGGACGCCGATGCTGAAGAGGTCGTCATCGTCCTTCCAGAGCCCTTGAGCGATCACCCCATAGTCGTAAGCGATAACGGCAATGGCATGACGGTGATCGAGCTGAAATCTCAGTACATGAAGATTGCCTCCGACTCACGCCTGCGGCGAGGCGAGCGCACTCTCGGAAAGCAGAGGCTCATCAAAGGCAGGAAAGGCATCGGTAAATTCGCCGGGCTGATGGCTGCATCAGTCATGACCTTGACCACCAGCGCCCGTGGCCAGTCCGCATCATTTACCCTGAGCGTCGATAGTCTCCAGCAAGCAGCTGACATCGAACACCTTCCAATCGAGCTAAGTATTTCCAACTGCGAGGAAGGAGTGCGCGGCACATCGATCCAGCTCACGCATCTCAGGCAAGGAATCAGCTACCCGAACCCTGTACAGCTCCGGCAAGAGCTGATCAGGGAGTATGGCCGGCAGTCTGGCTTCGCCATCATCATCAATGGAAAGCCGCTAGGGATTGATGATCTCGAAGGGACTTATAAGGAAGAAACCGAGTCGCTGCCATCAGCAGGCGATGTAGCGTTACGTTTTTCCATCAGCAACAAAAAGGCGGGTTTACGAGAGCCAGGCATTACGCTGCTCGTTGATGGCAAGGCTGTCGGCAGGCCGGGCTTCTTTGGGTTAGAGGGGTGCGACGACGTGCCCCCGAAGCTGCTTCGTAAGCTGTATGGTGAGATCAGCGCTGATGGTCTGAGAGACTACATCACGGCTGGCTGGGATTCTGTGATCGAGAACAGCGAGAGCTACCAGCGGGTCGCTGAATACGTCCAGCAGACGGTAAAAGAGACGCTTCATCAATCTCATGCTCAGGAGATGCAGCTCGCACACGCCAGGTTGAAGAAGGCGTTGAACCTGAGCATGTCAAAGCTGCCTGAGCACAAACGCCAGTTTGCTGAAGATGCCATCAAGAAGGTCCTGGACAAGTACTACGACGAGCCGGAGCACAAGGTAGAGGCGATCGCATTCGTGGTGCTTCAGGCCATTGAACGATCCGACTACGCGGCCGTCATCGAACACCTTGCCGAAGCGAAGAAGGCAGATGTGGCCGCGGTTGCTGATGCGTTGGAACAGTTCGGGCTGGCGGACATGGCAATCCTGGTAGAGCAGGCAAAAGCTCGATTCGCCTTCTTAGACTGGTTAGAAAGCCTTGTAGAAAACAAGGCCTGCCTTGAGGCAGCGGTTCACCGCGCTATCGAGAAGGCTCTTTGGATCTTTGGTGCGGAATACACTGCCTTCAGTTCCAATGAAGGGCTGAGGAAACAAGTCGAGCAGTATTTAGGCGGAAAGTACCACGGTAAGTCTGCTACTGACCGGCCAGACCTTTTGCTCAATGAGAATTTGAATGGCGAATACCTGCTCATCGAGTTCAAAAGGCCTTCCCATGCTCTGGATCATGACGATTACCAGCAAGCCACTCGGTATCGACATGAGTTTGCAAAATATACGGCAAAGCCGATAACGGTCCTATTGCTCGGGGGGCGACGCTCCAATGACTTCCCAGTTCATTATGTTGAGCCTGGTGTCCGGTGTCTTTTATTTTCTGATGTCATTGCAACAGCGCGTCGCCAGATTGAATGGCAAATCGAAAAAGTGTAACGAGTGCGGGGCAAGCACTGTCAGTGTTTGCATAACTTAAAAGAATGGTCGGCGGCGGATGTATGTATGTATAGTAAGGAAAAAGAAGCGCTTGTTGTAGCCTGTATCAACTCAGCTTTGGACAAGGCAGAGGAGCACTGGCGAAACGGTGGGCAGCAATTAATTCGTAAAAGTTTTGTTGTCAATGATTCTCGTGCGCGGGCCGAGTCTGCACCATCATCAATACCTGGGCATAAAGTGGTACAGGATGAAGAAACTGTCATTGATGAGTTTATCGCCCTAGTTGCAGATATGCGAGACTCTAGTAAGCATCTGAGTTGTGCTATCAACGCCAAAGTCTCGCAACTACAACGAGTTTTTTACGAAACATCTGCTCTGCTACCAGCGTTGGCAATGACTATAAGATTTGAAAAGGGCAGTGTTACGGAGTATCTTGGGGACGGAGTTCTCGCCTTGTTTAAAGTGGACAAGACAGATAAGCCGAAAGCAATTTATGCTGCGTATGAGGCTGCAAGTAATTGTGTGCAGCAGACGCGAATATTAGTGAACAAAGCCATATGGGATCGCTACGATTTACCAAGCATTGATCTTGGAGTTGGATTGGCGCATAGCAAGGCTATAGTGACACTAGTAGGCCTCCCAGGGGAAAAGCATCCAAAAGCATTTGGAGAGTGCGTTTTCAGGGCCACTAAACTTTCCGGTGGTAAGAATGAGATTTACATTGATCAGTTTGTAAAAGGGCTTTGGCCAACCACTAAAGGTGGGCTGCTGAGATTTATCCTCAAGTCGAGAAATGACGTTGATGGTTATCTGATATCTAAATAATTGCTTGAGTCTAAGTAAGCTTAGTTTCCGCATTGCCATTGGGGGGGGCTCAAGAGCTTTAGCCTAAGTGGACGCCATTCTGAGCAATCCTAACGCGGTTTTCACATTTCAGTTCAGAGTCGTTTGATTTTGGCTAAATTAACTGACGTCATGGTCAGCTTCTTGGCGTCGAAGCCACGGATGTGCTTGTGCGACCCCCTCAAGGTAGCAACTGTCTGTTTTGAGCTTGACTTTTCGAATGCTGATGGCATTGTGCCTTCGCTCTCACTTCGCGTGGAAATGGACCCATGTCAGATAGATTTACCTTCCTCACTCAGGCCATCAATGATATCCAGTCAACAATACGTGCGATTGACGTAAAAATTGGCTTTCTCTTTGTTTTGGTGTTCCTACCTTCTACTCAAGCCAAAGAATTAAAGGCGTATGTGCAGGTTTCCAGTAAAGCTATGGGCTGGGAATACACATTGCTATTAATAATTATGGTTGCATGGCTTCTGTCCATATATATGCTTTTTATGTCTGTTGGGGCAATATCTAATCCTTCTAAAAAGGTAACTGGCGTAAGGCCCTCTGGAATTTATCATGGGGCCGCTCTGTACGACATTTCATTTCTAGATCTGTTTTTTAATTCTAGAGTGAAGTCGGATAAATCAGTTGATCAGTTAGATGTGGATATTCTTGACAATAAGCAAGCGTTAGAGAAGGAGTTGATCTACGAGCTATTGAAAGTCTCTTATGTTCGAGACGTAAAGGCAGCAAGGTTTGTGGCATGTCTGCGATTCACAATGATTTGGGTCGTAGGAGCGTTGTTGCTTATCGGTGTTGACGTATGGAGGACGGTCTGATGCTCAACGCTAACGAAAAAGCTGAGGTGCAAAAAGTTGTAAGTGATTCGCTTGATAGGGCCGAGCGAGTTTGGGGTGATCATGGGGCAATGCTGGACTCTATAACAGGTACAGCGAGTTTTGAAGGTTACGCCATGGACTCTATGAACGAGTCTACGCAATCTATGATCCCCGGGCACAGGTTCGTATCGCTTGAAAAACCTAAAGCTGAGTACTTTATTGCATTAATGTTGGATATTCGAGATTCAAGCAAGCACTTGGCGCAGGCGATCAGCTCTAAGATAGCGAGGGTCAGCCAGTTCCAACGTGTCTATTACGAAACTAGTGCTTTGCTTCCCGCGGTAGCTAAAACGATTGGTTTCAAAAATGGAAAAGTGACTGAGTATCTAGGCGACGGTGCGCTGGCTCTTTTTCGTGTTGCAGATTATGAAGATTATCGCGAGGCCGTTTATGCTGCACATAACGCTGCGAAGAACTGCATAAATGACACGCTTTCAATGGTAAATAATCAGTTGAAAGATCGATATTCATTGCCGCCTTTAGTTGTTGGCGTTGGCATGGCAATGAGTCCAGCTTTAGTCACTTTGATAGGGCTCAGCGGGGAAAGGCAAGCTAGAGTGCTTGGGGAGTGTGTGTACAGGGCGGCAAAGCTCTCTGGCGGTGAGAATGAAATTATTGTCGATAAGAAGATGAGATATCGTTGGCCAAAGAAAAAAGGGGGAACTGTTAGGTTTGATGAAATAACAATGAAGGGTGTGGATGGGTTTAAAGTGGGGTCCAAATAAGTCACTAGTCAGTCCAGAAAGTCGCTAAAGCCGAATCCAGTTTGTAAAGCCTGGCTAGCCTCGTCAAGATCTGAGCGGTATATGGCAAGTCAATCACTCCCGCGTCATGAATGAGTTCGCGGCGATGAACCTGCTCCGGAAGTTCAGCCCGCGTCTGGCGCCTGGGGCTCTTACCGGCCGACGTGCCGCGGCTGTATTGCGAGAGTGGCACGCTGCTATGTCGAGGCTTGTCGCCATGCTGGACGAGGCAGGGACCACCATTGGTCACATAGCACTCCATCTCTGTGACACAGGTCTTTTCGAGTTCGACGATCGCTGTGCACGTGTTCTTGGATTCGTCAGGGATGCTGCTGACGCTGCTCAGGAGCCCGAGGCTACTGATGCAGTTCCGGCCGAAGGACTATCCTCGGACGTGGCAACGGCCAAGTTCTTCAAGTGCTCTGCAAAAGAGCTTTGGCCCTATGAGCGCTATGTCTCAGAAGGCTCCCCCTATGCTACACAGCACGGTGTGAAAGGAGCGCAGTTCGAAAGAGTTATGGTGGTGATGGACGAGGAAGAAAGCGACTACCGAATTACAACTACGAGAGTGTCTTCGCGAGTGCTGAGGCCCGTGCTGCAGATCGTGCACGAGCACTGGGCGGTGATGAAAATACTTGGAGTCGAACGCTGCGACTGCTTTACGTCTGCTGCACTCGCGCCCAGCGCGGGCTGGTACAAACGTTCTTCGTCGCCGATCTGGCGACCACCCTGGAAGCCGTCGTGGCGAGCGGGAGCTCGCCGCGAAGCGCAGTCTTTACGCAGGAATTGCTAGCTGGATGGTCATAGACGAACGATTGCCTGACCTAATTGAAGCAAGGGCCGAGCGGCAGGTTCCCGCGGTGCCAAGTGGTAGTTACCGGATGGTAACTCTGAGGATATGAGCGACTGCAATTGGCCGATAGCAGTCACCCACAAGCGACTGCTTCCAACCAGCCCCACACCCTCAAGCCTGATCCATCGCCGCCGCCACGCCCTGATCCTCACCCAGAAACCCACCACTCTGATGCTGCCAGAGCCGCGCATAAATGCCGTTTCTGTTGAGCAGTTCAGTGTGCGTCCCTTGCTCGATAATCCGCCCCTCATCCATGACAATCAGTCGATCCATCGCCGCAATCGTCGACAGCCGATGGGCAATCGCGATCACGGTTTTGCCCTGCATCATTTCATCGAGGCTTTCCTGGATGGCGACTTCGACTTCCGAGTCCAGCGCACTGGTGGCTTCGTCGAGCAGCAGGATCGGCGCGTTCTTCAGCATCACTCGGGCGATGGCGATGCGTTGGCGCTGGCCGCCGGAGAGTTTGATGCCGCGCTCGCCGACCAGCGTGTCGTAGCCGCTGTGGCCTTGCTTGTCGCTCAGTTGGCTGATGAAGCCGTCGGCCTGCGCGTTCGCGGCGGCGCGGCGGATATCTTCGTCGGTGGCGTCCGGGCGGCCGTAGGCGATGTTGTCGCGAATCGACCGGTGCAGCAGCGACGTGTCCTGGGTGACCATGCCGATGGCGCTGCGCAGACTGTCTTGCGTCACGTGCGCGATGTTCTGGCCGTCGATGCGGATTTCACCGCTGTCGACATCATAAAAGCGCAGCAGCAGATTGATCAGCGTCGATTTGCCCGCACCGGAGCGGCCGACCAGGCCGATTTTCTCGCCAGCGCGGATGCTCAGGCTCAAGTTGTCGAGGACCTGACGTTCGCCGTTGTAGTTGAAGTTCACCTTGTCGAACGTCACCGCGCCGCCCGCCGGCACCAGCACGCCGGCGTTCGGTGCGTCCTGCACTTTGGGGCCACGGGTGAGGGTGGCCATACCGTCCTGCACGGTGCCGATGTTTTCGAACAGCGACGTCATCTGCCACATGATCCAGTGCGACATGCCGTTGATGCGCAGCGCCATGGCGGTAATCGCCGCCACCGCGCCGGTGCCGACCTGGCCCAGATGCCACAGCCACAGGGCATAGCCGCCGGCACCGATAATCAGCCCGACCACCAGCGCCTGATTGACGATCTCGAACTGGCTGACCAGACGCATCTGGCGAAAACCGGTGAGCTTGAAATCCTCCATCGCCGCGCGTGCGAAGTGCGCTTCACGCTTGGAGTGCGAGAACAGTTTTACCGTGGTGATGTTGGTGTAGGCGTCGGCAATCCGCCCGGTCATCGATGATCGTGCATCGGCCTGTTCCTGACCGACCTGACCCAGACGCGGCACAAAGTACACCATGGCCAACCCGAACAACGCGACCCAGATAATGAACGGCAGCATCAGTTTCAGGGCAAAGCCGCCGGCCAGGGCGATGATCGCAATGAAGTAAACGCCGATGCCCGGTGCGATTTCGATGAGGGTGAACAACACTTCGCGCACGGCCAGTGCGGTCTGCATGACCTTGGTCGTGACCCGTCCGGAGAACTCATCGGAAAAGAACGAAAGGCTTTGCCGCAGCATCAGCCGGTGGAAGTCCCAGCGTAGCCGCAACGGCAAATTGATTGCCAGGATCTGGTGCTGAACCATGGTGCGCAGCGCCACCAGCCCGATGCTGATAAACAGCACAATACCGATGCCCCACAGCACACGACTTTCCTGCGCGTTGACTCCACCGCCGGCCTGCCACGTCGAGAGCAGATCGACGACCTGGCCGAGAAAGGAAAACAGCCAGGCTTCGTAGATCGACACGCCGGCACTGAGCAGCGCCAGCGCGAGGATATAACCGCGTGCACCGCGCGTGCAGGCCCACAGGAACCGCATCAGGCCGACGGGCGGAGGCGGTGCTTCGTCGGGAGGAAATGGGTCGAGCCGTTGTTCAAACACGCGCAGCATTGTGGTCTCCGAAATCATCAGGGTCAGGGGATTCTGCCATTGAATCGCGGTGTTGCGGGTTTGCATGTCACCGACTTGTCCCCATCGAGTGTCGTTGCCCGGGATCACTGCGGCGGAGAACCCCACGGATTCCGGGGGCATGCCGATCAGCTAAGCTGTTTGCTCAGACGACTTGAGCAGCGCGCGATGCAGCGAACAAATCCGGTTTCATGTTGGGAGTCGATGGACAAAGTAAATGTTTAATTTCTTTTTGACGTTTTTGTTCGTGTTGATCCCCACGGCGTCGTTGTCACTCGACAGTTATCTTCGCTACCGAGTGGCAAAAAACCAACCGGTGAGCAAGGCGTGGAAGGGCTGCAATCATTTGCTCTCCATCCTGTTGCTCATGCAGTTGCTGGGTTTGGCGCTGTACTTTTTCTACATCGCCTGAGCGCGGCGGTTGTCGGCCTTCCAGGGAGAGGAAACCTATGCCTGAAAACCGACACCTATCGTTGTGCAAGCACTTCCCGCCTGACCTGCAACGCAAGCACAGCAAAGCCTTTGCCAGTGCCGCGCTCGGAAGCCGAATAGTTCTGATGCGCCGAGACATCCTCCCATTGGCTTACGAACTCTACGTGTAGATGATCACTGTCGGTGTCAATTTGAAACGCTATGAACCGTTCCGCTTGATCGAGGATCAAGCCATACAGGCGTGGCATTCCGGGAAAGTCGACTTCAAGATCAAGTACGACGGTTTCTGACCAATCAACACCTTGGCGCTCGCCGAAACGTGTCAAGGCCTCGGGAATATTGGTATCACGCCAGAATCGAGCGGTTTCCTTCAGGCGATGGGCAGTCACCGTATTCTGTTCCTGCACATTGAGTTGCCGCTTCTTGAGCAGACGATCTATTTCCATATTGCGCCCCCAGTATTGCTCACGCCCAAAAGCTCCCTTTTTGGATTCGTCGCTGATGCCAGCGTCCGGTGTAGCGACTAACGCGCCCCTGCGAACGTGGCTTCCATGGCCGAGCGGTCATAGTCAAGCAGGTATTGATTGTGCCGCTCGTATAGTTGCGAAAGCAGCGGTGCATTAGGGCCGACGACATCCATGCCTCTGTCGTCGTAGGGAAAAACCATGACCTGTTTCGGCAGATTGAACAGATACACATCACAGTGGGGATTGGGCTCAATAGCGCCAAAATCTTTAGTCAACGCGCACCAGAGAAATGCTTGAAGGCTTGTGATCGGCGCTTCGAACGCGATGTTGATCCAGTACTCAGGCTCTTCTTCGCAATACCATTCTTCGACATCTATCTCCTCGCTCCAGATTGAGCGTTCAGGAGGAATATCAATGCCGGCAGATCGAAATGCCCGAATCGCGGCCCGATGAGTAAAGCCATGGTTGCCTGAGTGAGTGCGCAGACACGCCACAAACGTTGCCGCGTCAGAAAAGATATCGCTGCAGATCGTTGTCGATTTTCGTAGGGCGGTCAGGAACTGCTCAATGATCCCACCCGTTTCGGAGAGCTCAAAACGCAGTCCTCCAGGGCAGGAATAGAAAAGAGGTCGGGCAAAGGCTTTGCCTTGAAAAGTCCTCTCGATTTCATCTCGTAGGTTCACGTTGTCCCTTCGTATTCATTAGCCTGTCTCCTCAACCAAGGAGTTGCGGACAGATCTTACTTTAACCCCGACTCTAGAGCTAAGTCGGTGGACTCAATGAGACGGTGCCGCTGCTGGCGTTTGTGGCGAACCAACGGCCTCGACGCGCGCCGAAATCCATTTCCGGCTGTAGGCCAGCACGCCTTGAGCGATTGCCGTGGGGAAGTGAATGAAACCGTGAGGCGAGGAGGGCAGCATGTACATTTCGACCGGGGCCGCTTGCGCCCAACGTTTGGCGATGTCGAGTGTGTCGTCGCGTAGCGGATCGAGTTCACCGGCAAACAGCAGCGCGGGCGGGAGGCCGCAGAAGTCGCCGTACAGCGGAGACAGCGATGGCTGACGGCGCTGCTCGTCGGTCAGTTCGGGTGTGAGCAAGCGCAACGCCTCGACCATGCCGGGGCCGTCCAGCACCAGTGTGTCCGCAGGCGCGTTGCGTACGCTTGGCGTTCCGGTGAGGTCGTAGACGCCGTAATACAGCAGTGCGCCGTTGATACGTTGCAGTAAATCGGGCCATTGCTTCAGCGCCAACAAGGTCGCCGCCGCCAGATGGCCGCCCGCCGATTCACCGACCACCACCACGGGCAGACCGGCAAATTCGGCATCACTCAATACTCCGCGCGTAGCGTTGAGGCAGTCTTGCAGCAGACCCTCAATCGGCGTCGAAACCGCTAATCGATAGTCGACCGAAACCACAGTCACTTCGCAGGTCTCAACAATGGCCGCGTTGAAGTTGTCGTCCATCTGCGCATTGCCGATCACCCAGCCGCCACCGTGAAAATCCAGCACCACGCCTTTCGCCGGGCCTTTAGGGCGGATGATGCGCACCGGTACGTTATCAATCAGCTTACGCTCAGCGGTCAGGCCAAGCTTGCGCAACGCGCCCGAGCCGCCAATCTGACTCGCGCGCAACAGCGCTTGAATCAAGCGTGGCGTCAGGCGGTTGCGGATCTTGAACCGCGGCAGCCAGGCCAGCTTCCTGTTGAAGGCGCGCACCTGCGCCAACTCGCGCTCGCCCTGCGGCCATGGCGTTGCACTGCCCCGATTGGCACTGCTCATCAGCGGTTCTTGATCAGGATGGAAAAATTCAACGCCGCCGCCACACACAGCCACGCCAGATAAGGAAACAGGATCAAGCCAGTGATCAGGTCCAGTTGTATCGCCAGCACCACCATCGCCGCGACCACCAGCCACAGCACGGTGAGAATCACCATCGCCGCCAGCACCTGATGCGCGCCGAAGAACACCGGCGTCCACAGCGTGTTCAGCGCAATCTGCGCCGCCCACAACGCCAGCACGGTCTGGCTGCCGGGGATCAGGCTCAAGCGGTAACCGGCCCAGGCCAGCAGCAGATAGATAATCGTCCAGGCCACCGGGAACGCCCAATTGGGCGGAGTGAAACCGGGTTTGTTCAGCCCTTCGTACCACGGCCCTGGTTTGAACATCACGCCGGTGGCTGCCGCCGCAGCGCAGGCCAGAAGAAAAATGAAAAAGGTCATCGCCAGTCCTTGGCTGAAATCAGCCGGTTGGGGGTTTAAGAAAGGGACGCCTGGGCAAGGAAAAAGTTTGCCATGAATTCAGATTGGCCAGAGAGGCGATTCAATTTGAACTAAAAACTGACCATCGCGTCAGGATAATCAGTGCCTCTTCCTACTGACGTGGATGACATCATGTACACCTATCACATCAAATATCTATTCAACGGCGAGCCTCGGACTTTTCTGCTTGAACTCAAGGAGCAGCAGTTGCCCGAGCATGAGGCTGCGATGCATCTGCTGGAATTGCATCTGGGCGATGCGGAAAACGGCTTGATCATGCCTACAGCGGATTCAACGCCCGAGCAGATTCTTGAACACGCCGAGCGAGTAGGGATTACGGAGATTGAGGTTTTCAGCCAGACCAATTGAAGCAGGCTGACGGCAAACCCATCGCGCGACCGAAGATGGGTTTGTCCGCGTGTTTATGCGCGCTTAAACCGGCATCGCTGCTTCCTGCGCATCGTGCTCCACTTGCGCGCACTCTCGATAGAACCGAAAAAACTCCTCCGCCGGCATCGCCTTGGCAAAAAGCCAACCCTGCCCAAACTGCACACCCTGACGGCGCAAGTAATCGCGCTGCGCTTCGGTCTCGATACCTTCAGCAACGATCTGCAAACGTAAACTCTTGGCCATTTCGATGATGTGGCCGGTCACGGTGCCGGTCGCGGCATCCTGATCGATATTGTCGACGAACGACTTGTCGATCTTCAGCACATCCAGCGGCAGTTGCTGCAAATGCTGCAGGCTGGAAAACCCGGTGCCGAAATCGTCGATGGCCGCTAAATAACCCAGCTCGCGGGCATGGTTGACCGTGGCCCGAGCGGCGTCGATCTCTACAAAACCGCGCTCTGTTGCCTCCAGCCAAATCTGATGCTGCTGCACGTTGGCCCGGTCCAGCGCGGCCTCCAGTTTCGGCAGGAAGCGGCCGCTGCTGACGTCTTTCGCCGCCAGGTTGATTGCCACGTGCAGACTGCGTTCCTTGACCAGCAGCGGACCGAGGTCGTCCATCACGTGGTCAATCACTTGATCGGTGATCGGCAGAATCAAACCGCTGTGCTCGGCCAGTGGGATAAACGCATCGGGGCAGACCCGCGTACCGTCCGGGTGCTGCCAACGCACCAGTGCCTCAGCGCCGACGCAGGCGCCGTCGTCCAAGCGAATAATCGGTTGATAGTGAACGACGAACTCGCGATTACGCACCGCCAGTTGCAATTCGGCCAGCGGCGACAGGCGTTGGCGAGTGCGGCGCACGATCAGCAACACCAGCAGGCCGGCGAGTAAACCGCCGATGGGCAGCATCAGCATTTCCCGGCGAACCAAGCCCTGCATCAACTCATGGCGTGACAGCGCGGCGATGGCGACCCAGTCGCCGCTGTGCACGAGGGTGTAGAGGTAGCCGTCGTCGAGCCCCGAGTGCGGACCCGAATGCACCCGAGCGAGAAAGTGTTCCGCGCCGGGGCGCGAGGCGCTGACCAGTTGCCCGGCAGCGGTGCCGACGGCCAGATGCAGATCCTCATCGAGCGTTACATGCAGGAACTGCTGGGGATCGACCAGCACATTGAACGCGGCGTATTGCAGCGCCATCATCGGCTTGGCCGCGACGATGCGCGACTGCACACCGAGGGATACGCGCACGCCGTCGGAGGTGATGAAGTCTTCCTGCCACGGCGTCGCATGCTGGCCGACCGTACCCCACGAACCGCAGGCGTAAATCTCTTCTTCGACGTAACCGATCGACTTCACTGACAGGGTGTTGATGGTCAGCAGTCGCATCTCGTCGATGCTCTCGGGCGTGCAGGGGGCGAGGTTCGAGCCGGCGACGCTCTTCAGCGCACCGGCCGCTTCGCTGAAGGTGCCATTGGCGCGGCTGGAGGCCACCGCCGCGAGGGTTTCCAGACGTTGCTGCGCAGCCACCAGATTCAACATCCAGGCGACATAACCCATCAAAAGTACCGGAAGCAAGACACACGGAAGGCCCAGGAGAATGCTCCCCCAGACAATGCGTTTTTTGTTCATTTAGCGCCACCTTGGCCACAAGGCCTGTGACGTGCGCACAGCACGGCTGTTTTCAGCCCATTCAGAATACCGCCGCCGGGATCGGCGGATATTGTTGTAGATCAACTATTCCAATGCCGGCCTTCAATCCCTGTGGCTTGCTCCCACAGGTTTGTGGCAAACCACAGATCTCCAGTAGCCCAAAGAACCCTGTAGGAGTGAGCCTGCTCGCGATCGCGGTCTATCTGCCACATCATTGCTAAATGACCCACCGCTATCGCGAGCAGGCTCACTCCTACAAAATTTGTGTCAAATTCAGGATATCCAGCAATCCCGAGCTCCTAGAGTGTCGCCGCTCAAACTCCACCATCCGACCCGATGGACAATTCACGCACCCCACGGCCCATTCGCGCAGGCATTTTCGCTCTACGCGAATTTGTCATATTTCGTGTCAATTCAGTGCAGATAGTAGGCAGCCCTACGCTAACCGAAATGAGGCTGCACCGTGTTTCAACGTCTTTTGTGTTCGCTGTCCGTACTGAGCCTGTCCATCGCCGCCGCCCATGCTGCCGAGCCCGTGCTGCTCGACACGCCGCGCCTTCAGGGCATGGACAATTTCCGCGATGTTGCCGGCACCACCACCGCGTATTCCACCGCACACGATGGCACGATGCGCGCTGGCGTGTTCTACCGCGCCAACGCCGTAACCCCAACGGCCTCTGACCTGGCGACCCTCAACAGCCTCGGCATCAAAGCCGTCTACGACCTGCGTACCCCCAGCGAAATCGCCGCGACCCCCGACACGATGCTGAGCGGCGCGACCTACCAGAACATCGACATCATTGGCAGCACCACCTCCGGCGCGAACATCACCAACATCTCCTTCAAAAGCGCCGCCGACGCCATCGCCATGATGGAACAGACCAACCGCGCCTTCGTCAGCGACGCTGGCATGCGCGGCCAGTTCAACCAACTGTTCAACGAACTGGCCAGCACCGACGGCGCCCAACTGTTCCACTGCACCGCCGGCAAGGATCGCACCGGCTGGACCGCCGCTGTGTTGCAGAGCATCGCCGGTGTCGACGATGCGACCATCATGGCCAACTACCTGGCGACCAACGATTACACCGCCGCTCGAGTCGCCGCCACGCTCAAAGCGCTGCCGCCGAGCATGGCCGCGATCTACGAGCCGCTGCTCGGCGTGCAGGCCAGCTACCTGCAGGCCGGCCTCGACGAAGTCACCGCGCAATACGGCAGCATGGACAACTACCTCAAACAAGGCCTCGGTCTGTCGCAGGAAACCATCTATGTACTGCGCGGCAAACTGGTCGAATACAACAGCCTGCCGGGTCAGGCCGGGCTGATCGGCAACGCTGCTGCCGGCGCCGAATTGCTTCGCCAATTGCAGAACACCAATCTGTCCGGCACCTACAGCGCCTACAACTACTACCTGCAATCGGCCATCGACGCCGGCACCCTCGGCGGTGTCGAATCCCAGGTCGGCGGCCAGGTGCACGCCGACGCCGCCAGCTATCTGCTGCGGCAAAACGCGATGATCGAACAAGCCGCTGCGCCGTTTGCCAGCGGCACTGACCTCAAGGTCGGCCAATATCGCCTCTGGACCACCGCGCTCGCCGGCTACCTCGGCACCGATGGCTCGGCCCACGCCGAGAGCAGCAACGAACACAGCCAAGGCCTGATGGTCGGCATCACCCAGCGTTTCAGTGAACAACTCAGCGCACGCGGCGGCTTTGGCTACAGCAAAGGCACTGTTGGCGGCGCGGGTGGCGAAGCCGACACCGACTTCACCTTCCTCAACGTCGGCGCCCGCTACGGTTTCACCAGCCTTGAACAAGGCCTGTTCCTCGACGCCAACGCCAGCGCCGGCTACGTCGACTACGACAGCAAACGCGACCTCGGCGGCGGCCTCGGCACCGCGAAGGGCGATACCCACGGTAACCTCAGCGGCGCCACAGTCGCGCTCGGTTACCGCGCCCCGGTCAACGGCATGACCTTCGAACCGAGTCTCGGTTTGCGCATCAGCCACCTCGACCTCAACGGCTTCAAAGAGAAGGGCAGCGAACTGTCCCTCGACGTCGACGACAACACCGCCACCCGCCGCAGCGCTGTCGCCAACCTCAACGTCGCCTTCGCCCCGGTGGCGATGGGCGCATGGCAACTGGTGCCGGGCGTGCAAGTGGGTTACGAACGCACACTGGGCGACAACGAAGTCGACAGCCAAAGCCACCTGCTGGGCCTCGACATCGAACAACGCGCCGCCTTCGACAACCGCGACCAGTTCAGCGGCGGTGTGAATGTGATGGCCAGCCTCGGCGCCCTGAGCCTAGGCGCAGAAATCGGCGCCAATGGCGGCGGCGACAGCCACGGCTTCAACGGCGGCCTCAAGGCCAGCTACGCCTTCTAAAAGACACACGGGATCAAGGATGACCCCAATAAAAAACACCCCAAAACCCAATGTGGGAGCGAGCCTGCTCGCGAAAGCGCCAGATCAGCCAACACTAACATCGACTGACCCACCGCATTCGCGAGCAAGCTCGCTCCCACAAAAGCCCCTCACCCTAACCCTCTCCCGAAGGGAGAGGGGACTGACCGCGTGGATTGGAAGAGTTACACCGACGTGGCATACCGAGTCGAGCTCAAATTTTGAAAAGCCCACCAATCGGCTCCCTCTCCCTCGGGAGAGGGGACTGACCGAGGCGTCTTGCGTCATTCATCGACCTGAAAGATCGAGGCGATTATGGATTCAAAGCAAGACTCTCAGGTCGGTGTAGATCTTCAATATCCCCGGCTCGGTTCCCTCTCCTTGGGGAGAGGGATAGGCGGGCGGCGTTCCGATGAGGGGAAAGCAGTTACCGCAAAATCAACTGGCCAACTCGGTCAAACGCCTCCGCGCCCACTCCTCGATCAACCGAGCCGGCGTGCCATCCCCACGCTTAGCGACCCATCGGCGTGGTGCGACGTTTAGCTAAATCTTCTCACCACAAGTTACCTAGCAAACCTGTTACCCAATCACCCCCGAGTCCGAAACTCCGCCGGACTCACCCCAAAAGCCCCCTGAAAACACTGACAAAACCGCCCCACATTACTAAACCCGAACCGCAACGCCACCTCCGTCACCGACCCCGAACCCCGCCGCTTCAAAGCATCATAAGCCCGCTCCAGCCGCACCTGCCGCTGATACGCCACAATCGACATCCCGACAAACCGCCGAAATCCCTCCTGCAACGCGCGCTGACTGACATGGCTCAACCGCGCCAGATCCACACCACTGACCAACTGCTCCGGATGCGCCTGAATAAACTCCACCGCCAACTTCACATGCCTTGGCGCAACCATCGCCGTCGGCCGCCGCAATGCCTCGGAAAAATTATGCGGCCACGCCTCCAGCACCGCATCAATCAACATCTCGCGCAACCGCGACGGCATCAACGTCCCGCTGTTGAGCAACAGATCAAACTCCGCCCCCGTCGCCAGATCAATCAACGCCCGAATCCCCTGAAACGCTGCAGTGTTTAGATCCACACTGGGTGCAAAAACGATCTTCTGCAGAATCGGTTTATCCAACAGCATCGACAACCGCTCGGTAAGCTGATGACGATTGATCGACATGCCGTGATGCGCATGATCATCAACAAAGCGCATCGAGCGAATATCGGCCTTATCAACCGCCAGGCCCATATGCGTCACACCGATGGACTCGGTCGCGTGGTTGAAGACAATCTTGCCCGCCGTAGGGATCACAAACGTGATCTCATCCTGCGGATCGGGAAACGAAACGCTGAAATCGCCGTGGTAATGCATGCGTCGGAAACTGACGCCATCGTGTCGCCCGTAAACGCCGCCGATAATGATGTTCGACGGCAGCGGCGGGGAGTCGGAATATCGGTTGCCGAAGAATCGGGAGAACAGCGCGCCGAAGTCATCGGAACGGAGATTGTCGGAGCGCAGGATGATTGGCTGGCGAACGGGAGTCGGAAACACCTTGGCGGCACCTTCGGTTGGGGGCTCTAGGACTGGGGTGTAGGGCAGGGCGCCGAGGAGATTAGCAGAGGCAATATGACGCGTTTGTGACGGTCGGAAACATGTCGTTACAGCGCCGCCCCACGTTTACGCAACGGACACTCGGCAGGCCATGGCCGACATGGCAACCTGCTCGCAACTGTACTCAGCAAAAAAACAAAGGCATCGCGCCGAGCGCCCAGCCTTGTTTACCGAGACCTGAAAGCATTCAAGTAAATTGGAGCGGCAATGCAAGCCAACACACAAACACTCCCCATCACCCTGACCCCGGAACTCGACTTCGACCACACCGCCGCCAGCGCTTTCGGCGAATCGCTCACCAGCGAATACACCCAGGCCACGCCGTTCCCGCACATCGTCATCGATAACTTCCTGCAAGCAGACGTCATCGCCAGCATCCGCGAACACTTCCCGGTCGAACCGACCCACAACGAACAAACCTACGAGCGCGGCTACAAAGGCCAACTCAAACGCCAGATCAGCCCCAACGCCTGCAGCCCTTACCTGAAGAACGTCTTCAACACCTTCAACTCCGCACCCATGCTGGAATTCCTCGAAAAACTCACCGGCATTCAAGGTCTGATTCCTGACCCTTATTTTGCTGGCGGTGGATTACACGAAACCAAAACCGGCGGTTTCCTCGGCGTGCACTCGGATTTTCGGCTGAACAAAAAGCTCAATGTCGAGCGGCGGCTGAACGTGATCATTTACCTGACCGAGGACTGGCAGGAGGCGTACGGCGGCAACCTGGAGCTTTGGGATGTGGGGATGAAGAAATGTCTGAAGAAAGTGCTACCGGTTTACAACCGGTGTGTGATTTTTAATACGGATAAGGACAGCAATCACGGGCATCCGGAGCCGTTGACTACGCCGGAACACATCACTCGGCGGTCGATTGCGCTTTATTACTACACGGCGAGTGGGGTGGGGGTTGAGCCGGGGCAGAGGAATAAAACGCACTATAAGCCGCGGCCGAAGGATCGGTGGAGTTTGGGGTATTACTTGAATAAATTGTTTAAGAAGAAGGGGTGAGGAGGCTGCGTAATCAGGGAAGCAGCATTTTGTTTTTTGACTGGGTGGTAGCAACTGGTGGTGGTTCAGCTCTCGGCCAATCGCTGCCATTCACGAAAGGCTGCTTTCGGCCAATAGCGGCCATCCTCCACCGTTAGGTGTCGACCCTTGCGGCCATTCGCAGGATCCACCAGAATTGGAGGACTGTTGGTGGTGAGGTGACGCATAGTGAGGATTGAAGTATCAGAAGACGCCGACTGGAAGCTTTTCGAGGACGTGGCCCGGGTTATTGAGCAAGGGCTGGGCGGTTGCTGGAAAGAGAGGCTCGATGGCCCGGACCAGCGCTATTGGGATCTGTTGGTGGATGAACAAACGCTTACCCTGCACCTTGAACATTATTTAGGCATTTCAGTGGTCATTCCCGATAGCTCAGATGACATCGCCCGAAAAGTATGTGCGTTGCTCAAGCAGCCTACTTGCAGGTAAGCCCGCTCTAACAAAGATCACAACTGATCTAGAAGGCAGCTGTGGGTCGATTTCTGCCTGTAGCCACCTCCAGCTTTTGGCCGACCTCTTCCGGTGACGACAGGTGGTAGTCGGCCAATAATGAACGCTTGAAAATAGATGCTTGTAGTCAAGATACTTTTACTTAGGGACAGCCAACGGCGAATGGCAGATACTTAGAAAGGGCTGTCTATTTAGAACCGTTAAATCAGCTAACTATCGCAGCTGGGTTTGAGCCAGACCAAAATCCTGGTGCTTAACCCCCCATCTTTTTAAAATACATTTCTTTGACGACTCCAACTTGTACTTGAAGCGTTCCGCGCACTAATTTCGCAGGTACAGGGGCGCGACCTCCAAATATATTACCATACCTATTCTCATAGAGTGCTTGTAATTATATGGGGTTTGTCTTGGCGAACTCTTCAGTGGCGTGATCGATTAGCTCTTTGACATGTCTTTGCTTAATGATAAGGCCTAGACCTAATATTTGCTCTACCCCAACTTGCGGCATATTTGCAGGCATTGTTTGGAGTTGTGCATGGCGTATCATTGTTTCTGAGACAACCCCTAGGAGTATGTAGTTTCCACTTACTGAAGTAAAAACCGGACTACCACTTGACCCTTGAAATACTTGAGCGTCCAGCACTATCTGGCCCTTCCCATTAAAGTCAATGGAAGGCATGGAGGAGATCCAACCCTTTCTGATCAGCGGTAGATTATTAACCTGATCATAGCGGTTCGCAGGATAACCGACAAAAACGGCCTCGCTTCCTGGGAAGATATGGCTGTAATCCGGTTCCTTCAGGAAATCATCATGGAGGTTTCGATAAAATGCATCCGTATGTGTAATTTGAGATGCGTTGATGCAAGCAAGATCAATGCTTGGGTCTGGGTGCGGAAAATAAATATTCTGAAAGCCTGCTTGTTCAAAAGTTCTAACATCACCGTAAATGGGGGTGTCGTCTTCATTTTTTCGATTTAGTTTAATGCACAAGTTAAGTGCTGGATCTATGAAAACATGTCTATTCGAAATTAATAGTGTTAATGTTCGATCGCTGCCATCTTTCAGTTTGGCATTGTAAAAAAATCCGGTACCTATGGAATAGGAAGATGAACCCACGGCTTTGACTTCGATTCTTGCGGTCAGATATGCAACTCCTTGCTCAAATACCATTATTATTCTCTCGATGTTTTTCGGTTGCTGATGGCTTTTTAGTATTGCCTTTAAACTATGAGTTGGCAACTCGTGTTATACGAAAATTTTAGGCCTGCGGGAAAACTAGGTGAGCCAGCCTATGGCCGAATCCATAGCGCTTGGTGAGCGTCCGCTAATGGCCGGTTAGCGACCCGTCCTCTGGTCAGCCATCCTTGTCCTTCGACACGTGGAGGACTCGTCATGAACCTCTTCGCTACCTGCAGCCGCCAGCCTTGGAACAAAGGAAAACTGGTCGGGCAGAAAGCTCCACTCAGACTGAGAGATATCTGGGCCATCCGGGTAAGGCTTCAAATTGCAGAACGAACCCGTGATCTTGCGCTCTTCGATCTGGCCATCGACAGCAAGCTTCGGGCCTGCGACTTAACCAAGCTTCGTGTGCGCGACGTCGCCCATGGCGAGCACCTATCACCACGCGCCATGGTGATGCAGCAGAAAACGCTGCGGCCAGTGCAATTCGAGATCACCGAACAAACACGGTTTGCTATTGCGGCCTGGATACACCAGGCCCAACTCCGGAGGGAGGACTGCCTTTTTCCGAGTCAGTTGCATACCTCAGACCATCTATCAACACGTCAGTACGCACGTATCGTCAAAGGCTGGGTGGAAGCAGTTGGCCTTGATCCAGCAATGTATGGCACTCACACAATGAGGCGTACGAAGGCATCGCTGATCTATCGCAGGACGAAAAATCTGCGAGCGGTTCAACTGCTGCTTGGCCATACGAAGCTGGAGAGCACCGTTCGATATCTGGGAATTGAAGTCGACGATGCCCTAGAGATGGCGGAACAGACCGAGGTTTGAAAATGCATAGCGACGGTCGAGCCCTGACCGTCGCTAACCGGCCAAAAGCAGACCATGGACACGCCACTCATCCGTCCGTAATGTGCGCAAAAGTCATGTCGCTTTTCCTCCTCGCCTCATATCGTGGTTCTGGCGCGACAAACAAGTCAAAATGGAGTTACACATGAACAAAGACTGTTATCAGTCGCAAGCGGTGGCAAACATTACGCCGCTTGTTTCGTCAACTTATAGTTGTGTGCCTTGGCAAGGAGAACGCATTGAAATTTGAAAGGATTTATAAAAACATAACCGGCTTAAGCTGCCCAGTATTCGGGATCCAGTGGAATGCTCCGATTATAGAAGCGGATGAGGCCAAGAGTATTATTGTGTTCCTCGAAGATAAGCGTATTCTTTTCAATCCTGCCAATATGGAAGATTCAAATCATTGTGCCCTAAGCATACTTGATATCAGATCTGAAATAACTAAAGCACTACAAGCATTACCCGCCAGTTCAAATTTATCAAATTCTTTGAAGCGCATGAGAAAGTCCTGCCTCGAATTTAGCAATAAGCTTGGCCTTCCAAAATTCATGAAATTTGATCCGCCCGTACAAGTATCAATACTTGCGCGAGAGCTATTTAAATTGCGAGAGAAATTTGGTATTTCTGTCGCTGAAATCTCAGTTGCATATGGGGTTGACATAGATGACGGCTTGGCCAGCATCATACCATTCAACAACGCAATAAACACATAGCCAGTCATTGAAGCCGTTCGTTACGTTCACTTAGGACGGGCTAAAACAAGCCCCTCAATCAAACGTTAGAGGAAATAAAATTGACACTCCGCAATCGCTTTCTTGACGCAATTATTGACGGCCAAATTGGTAGAGGAATAGTTGTAACCAGGCAAGAGCTTATCCAGCATTTTCACAACGACAACGAGCTTACGACCGGTTGTTTCCTGTCAAACTCTGAAATCAACACAGGTGCACCGCATAGCCCCACATACAATCATTTCACTATGCGTATCGGCGAGGGAACTTACCGCATTCATCCCCAGGCATTGCTCGAACGTATGCAAGAACGCGAAATCCTCTGATAACGCGCTTACCTCGTTCGCTGAGGCGGGCTAAAGCCCGCCTTCTAGATTAATCATTATGCATTAAATTTAGGCCTTGTCATGAATGAAAGAATCAAGGGGTTTTTCGGTCTGAGCAATATGTTTGATGAGATGGTTACACTACAGCTTTCACATATTCGAGGGAATTGGGAGCTAACTTGGAGTGACTCCGAGAAAGAATATGAACCAGAAGAAAATAGCTATGCCGAATTAGTTAATGAGTTAGCAATCGACTTGGCTAATCTTGAACCGCCTTTAAAGTACCATGACAACGAAGATAGGCTTGCTGAATACTGCAAGTCTTCTCTAAATTGGAAAATTCAGAAAATTGGCAACCGCTGGGAAGGATCAGATTATGTTTCTATTCTAGAGCAAGGAGGATTTGATGACTATAACCAGGAAAACTTATGTTTGGCGGCTTGTGGAAGAGTTAAAGCAGCCCTAAAGCGTGGGCAACTGAATTTTGACGACATGGAAGAATCCCATAGAAAAATCCTGGCCAATGTTATGGCTATCGCCCTGTATCACCGTGGTATTAATGCATAACAAGGCGCTCAAAGCGCTCCTCTAGACGGTTTAAAGTCCACTATTTGACAAAATTTCACATAGGGTAAATAGCGGTCAATTTCTTGGTCGCTATCTATCCATGCCGATGGACTGCAGTCGGCTAGAAACTGGCGTTCGACCTACGCCAGCTTCCGGTCCAATTCAGTCGTTAAGCACATATGATGCCGGGACAACTCTCAGGTATACTTCGAACAAAGTTAGATTGGATTGAATCGACGGAAGTTATTCCAAAAACGCATTCGCGACGCCTCTAATCTGGATTAAATCCAATGGGGCTGAACAGGAGTGCTGTGCCTAATTATAAGCACCTCATGATGCTGTGGACATCTATCGCAATCTTGCGTAGCATTATTTATGTGCTGTTATAAGGTGCTGTCTTTAAACTAGCTGGGCTCGAGCGAAAAAAATAAGTACAGATATAGTCCGCTAAGCAAGAGTCTACACCAATGGTTCTGGACGGAGTTTTAAGTAATGGGCAAATTCAAGGAGTCAGTCGAGGCTCACATAAAAGCCTCTATTTTTTCGAAGACGGCTGAGCAATTTTTATATTGCAACGGTCAGGATGACGAAATTTATGCGACATTGAAACTTCTTGGTGAAACACTGTGCGCCGAATATATACCGGGCCAGTCTTCTTTCTACCTAGTGGATGGTGCACGAGTGCAGGCTGTGGCAATCCACCCCTATCAAACAGTTTTAGTATGCAAAGGGATGCTAGAGTTTGTATTTCGTCTTTCATCCATGATGGTGGGCGCGGAACGTCGGCAAAATTTTCCTGATGAGCAATTTTATGAACCTTGGTGCAATCGAGTTTGGTCGTGGCTGAACGGCGGGAATCTTGATTGGGAAGATAGTCGACACTGGTGGCTACATGATTCGGCTTTCCGGACAGTTTTCAATTACTGTTCGAAAACTATCTTTACCTTTATTGTGTTGCACGAAATTGGGCACTTGCATCATATGCATGGTGCCAGAAGATTGGATAAAGCTTTGCAATCAGGAAGCTTCTCAGTCGACGAGGAAGTTATTCATGAGGCAGTAGCGATTCACAGTGCAAAAACTAAAGCAGATAAGATTTCGGCACACGCATGCGAAATAGCCGCAGATACTTACGCTTTTCAATTTTTGATCGATGAAGTAAAAAGTTCTATTTTTGACATCGAGGATTACACATCCTCAGGCGACCAAAAAACATGTGTTTCTAGTTATTGCATGGCCATCTACTCGGTTGCATCATTTTTTTGGGGGTTGAGTTTTATCTATAAAATGCAAGAAGACGCTCAAGACAATGATTATCCGTCCCATGCATTCAGATTGCACAGTATAGAAACTGCTTGTTTAGAACATAGAATTTGCGGCATGGCACAGCCCCATGCTGTCTTTGCGCTAGAATTCGGCATGAAGTCTTATACAAAAAAAATCATCTGCGCCGCACGCAATGAAGACTTCGTACATTGGCGCCTCAAGATTAACCACAAGCAAAACCAAGACCATTACTACAGGATTTGTGAGGCCATGAGTTCATGGTCAAATATGGCCTTTGGTACTCGAGATGAGGACTGGGCTAAAAATACAACTCAAGCCTCATCTCCGAGGTTTTTTGTTCCCGATGAAGCTACCCGTACCAAACCTTCTTAAAATGCGTAGCACAATAGCAAGGTAAATCGTGGTCAGACCCTGAAAAACAAGCCGGGGTCTGACCACTTTTATGCGATTTCCAGTACATTAACCTGAGCCCGTTTCTACGATGTTCGAAGGTAAGTTGGAGGAACAGAAAACCGCCAGCTATGAGTGGCTGCTTCTGGCCGAAACCTGCCATTTTGCTCATTTTTTTTCAGGTTCATTTCGCCGTGGCGGCAGCTAACCGCCGCCATGGTTAGAGCGCCGTTTATTCCACCGGCACTACGTTATCCAACGCCCGATTCACCGCCAACTCCCCAAGCATTACCACCTGCGCAATGCCTTGCAGTGTCTTGCGTGCCGGTCCGTGAACCAGCCCGATCACATCCCCAAGCATCACCGAAGCCGAGCCGAGTGATTCGCTGGCATTCACCAGCAGTTCCTCAGTTTTGGTTTTCGGGTTGGCGATAAACATCGTGTTGGTTTGGTACGGGGTGAGCATGATTTCTGGGGCGGGGCCGAGGTAGTGGGAGAGGGCGCGGTCGACGGCTTCGTTGAATTTCTTGGCGTCGGGGGGGGCGTCGCCCGCGATCGGATCTGTTTCGGGCGGATTCGGCGTTATTTTGAACATAGATGAAACTCCAGGATGAAAAGTGGAGCCATCACTTTCGCTACCAAACGAGGGTGGTGGCCAAACGCAGGTTGGTAGACCGGTCACCTGGATACCCGGCGCGTCCGAAGACGCCCTACGCATGGCCACCATAAACAGCGGACGAAGACGTCCGTGCAAATAGATCTGCGATGCGACAGGTATGCCGGGCTACCAAACCCGATCACTGCTATTCAGTGACCGACCCACAATAGAACCCGCATCCAAGGCGCACAAGCCGGCGGATTCTGGCGTAGTCGTAGGCAACGGCGCAAGGCGTTGTAGGTTGGGATGACGTAACTTTGGGTGTCTTTAAACAAAGTCCAGGAATTGCTTCAACAGGGCAGTTCGAGCTGTTTTTGCGATGTTTTTGTGGACTGGAGGAGCGGGAGCCGTTTCGCGATCCATCGGGGGCAAGTCCTCTCGCTACAGGGGGACTTAATTCGCCAGCGAGATAAGTGTGTCAATCACATTAATCGGCACATAAATCAGCGTAATCACCGCATACGCTTTACGCGACCGAGCCAAAAACGCGCCAATCGGCAACGCAATCATGATCACATCCAGCAAACCCCAAAGCGCCACCGGCGATGCCTCAAACAACGTGACATTGACGATCAGCCCCAGGCACAGATACGTGGACAGCGACAACAATGCATAGCGCCCATCCTGTTCGAAATACACGCGCAACCCGTTCTGCTCGTCCTCACTGCGACTCGGCAGCAACAACGCCGCGGTGACAAACAGCGACAGCGTCAGCATCACCAGCAGTAGAAATTCGAGAAACGAGAATGTCTGTTTCACCGCCGACAGTGCGTTGACGGCCCACCAGAACTGCAGCTGCATGGTAAACAGCATCACCGCCCAGACCAGCGTCACCCAGTCTGGCTTGGCGACGCGGCGGATGCGGAACACCGTTAATGCGCCGAGCAGCAGGCGGGTGACGGAGAGCCCGAGGATCATCGAGAGAACGGTGGCGACGATTGGGAAGTTGCTCATCTTGCCTCTCGTGAACTCGGTTTTGGCTGTAAGGGTGTTCTGGGCAGACTAGGTGGGGCGGGTAGGACCGTCAAACGCGGCTGTGCGGTTGGGTGGGCAGAAATCGGCATCGGATACTTGCTGTGCTGAAGCAATGGATTAGGATGCCCGAAGGCTGAAATGGATCTTCCCGACTAAGGATGCGTTGTTTATGCAATCTGCTTTTCCGCAAATCACCGAACGCTTGAACAACCGCCGATTTTCCGTGGCGAACAATGCTCAGGGGTTGTCCGATGCGCGCACGGTGTTCCACTACCTCGTCGAAGGCACGGCGGTGTGGGGGACTTATGCGGGTGGGCATATTCGCATGGGCAACCAGGTCGGGCGGGTGACCGGGCCGGATAGTATCGAGCTGCTTTATCAGTGCATCACCACGGATGGCGAGATTCGCGCGGGTTGGTCGCGGGGCGTGGTTGGAATTGATGAGACGGGGCGGACGACGTTGCGGTTTGTGTGGGGTTGGTTGTCGGGGGCGGAGGGTGGCGGGGAATCGAGTTATGTTGAGGTAGTCGCTTAGCGATGGGGCATCTTGTGATTATCGCGTGCTGCTCGGCACTAATCTTTCAACGCAAGGATGACCATGTCTGTAGATCTTGATGAGTTGCTGGAACGTGTCACCGATGAGCAATCGTTCATCGATTTCGTCGCGGCGTTGGGTGCTGATTTCTCCCGTGAGCGGGCACTGGAGAAGGTGACACCATCGTCTGCTTATCAGGCGGGTGCGTTAGGCTGGGAAAATGGATCGGTCGATACGTTTCTTGATGCGGCGGCTGTTTGGGCGATGGCTACTTCGAGGAATGCTCAGGCGGATGCTGCCGTTTCTAATGTCTGGCAACGGTGCGCGGAGATTTTGTTGGCCGGGAAGTTTTATGAGTGAGGCTCGCAGATCATCCGCTTTAGGCCTGCACTTTTTTTGATAAGAAAACGCCCAAGGGTTTGGCGTGTCCTGGATGATTAGGACCGCGTACTGCCTTGGGCGAGATGGGCGCAGGTTAAGTGGGGGAAAAGTAGACGTCAACTCTTCGCCATCACATCCCACGTCCGCATCACCTGCGTAATCGCCGCATCAATGCTCTCCAGCGGCGTGTCATCCCGAGCAAGGATGGAAATCCCCTGCAGGAAACTGTCGAACACCGTCGCCATCGCGGCTGCGTTCGTGTCGTTTAATAAAAGTCCCTCACTCACACCACGCTCGACACACGCCACAATCCCCGCGCGGGTTCGGGCGCGGGAGTGGGTGAGGGCTTGAGCGACGTGGGCGTTTTCCGGGCTGGGTGCGCTCATGACGCCGAGGGTGACCATGCAGCCTTTCGGGTGGCCGTCGTCGCACTGCATGCGTGCTGACTGGCGCAGTGCGGTTTCGATGGCTTGGCGTGGTGGCAGACTTTCGTCCCACAGGCATTCGGTGACTTGGGCGAAGGTCGTCAGGTAGCGCTGCACGCATTCGTCGAACAGGGCTTCTTTGGAGCCGAACGCGGCGTAGAAGCTCGGCGCGGAAATGCCGCCGCCCAGTTCAGCCTTCAACAGTGAAAGGGACGTCGAATCGTAGCCGTGTTGCCAGAACAATTGCATGGCCTGGTCGACGGCGTCGTCGCGATCGAATGCGCGGGGGCGGCCGGTTCTGGCCATAGCTGAAACTCCTCGGAAAGTGATTTGGATACTAGTCGATACATAAGTCGTTGACAACGTGCCTCGGCTGCCGCCAGTATTTTATATCGATCGGTATGCAAGTCTGATTTTCCAAACTCAAGGAGTTTCCCGTGACACCCTCAATGACTCTAACGGCTGCGCCCAAACGCCTGCCCATCGGCGCGCTGTTGGCGCTGGCCATGACCGGTTTTATCTGCATCGTCACCGAAACCTTGCCCGCCGGGCTGTTGCCGCTAATCAGCGAAGGCCTGGCGATTTCGCCTTCGATGGCCGGGCAGATGGTCACCGCTTACGCGCTGGGCTCGGTGCTGGCGGTGATCCCGATGACCATTGCCACGCGCGGCTGGCGTCGGCGCAATGTGTTGTTGCTGACCATCGTTGGTTTTCTGCTGTTCAACTCGATCACGGCGCTGTCGTCGAACTATGGTGTGACGCTGGTAGTGCGCTTCTTTGCGGGAGTGGCGGCAGGGTTGGCGTGGAGTCTGTTGGCTGGTTATGCGCGACGCATGGTCGAGCCGGATCAGCAGGGCAAGGCGTTGGCACTGGCGATGGTCGGTACGCCGATTGCCCTGTCACTGGGCGTGCCGCTCGGCACTTGGCTGGGCGGCCTGGTCGGGTGGCGTACGACGTTCGGGTTGATGTCGGCCCTGACTTTGATGCTGATCGTTTGGGTGTTGGTGAAGGTGCCGGACTATCCACCACAGCCTGCGCATCAGCGTCTGTCGTTGCGCCGCGTGTTGACCACGCCGGGTGTGCGGCCGGTGTTGGCGGTGGTGATCAGCTGGATGCTGGCGCACAACATTCTCTACACCTACATCGCCCCGTTTGTGGCGCCGGCGGGGCTGGCGGATCGCGTGGATCTGGTGTTGTTGGTGTTTGGTCTTGCGGCGTTGGCGGGGATTTGGCTGACGGCCAAGTTGGTTGAGCCGCTGTTGCGCAAGACCGTGCTGGTGAGCCTGGCGACGTTTGCACTGGTTTGCGTGGTGTTTGGCTTTTTCGGGCGTGTGCCGCAGGTGATATACCTCGGCGTGTTGGTGTGGGGTTTGAGTTTTGGCGGCGCGGCGACCTTGTTGCAAACGGCGCTGGCGGATGCCGCCGGTGACGGCGCCGATGTCGCGCTGTCGTTGAATGTGGTGGCGTGGAACAGCGCGATTGCCGGTAGCGGATTGGTCGGCGGGGTGTTGCTGGATCGATGGGGCGTTGCCTCGTTTCCCTGGGCGATGGTGGTGTTGGTGAGTGTGGGGTTTGCCATTGCGTTCGCCGCAAGGGGGCACGGATTCAGGTCGGGGCCGCGTGGGGCGGGAGCGGCGGCGGTTGTCGGGCACTGATGTCCGGACGTGTTGGGCGGTGGTGACGCGGAAAGGCTGGCAAGCCCTATCCGTTACTCGGCGCCCCCGGCTTTCATCAGCCTGTACAAATCCTCCAGCGCGCCGCGAAACTGTGCCAGGGAAAAACTGGCCGGGCGGCTATCGGCGTCCCACCGCGTGCTGATGCCGACTTCCAGGCCGCTGGAAACGCTCAAACCAAACCGACGCCAGTGCAAAGTGTCGCCATCGATCACCTGTTCGGTCATCAGCACAAAGCAATCGAAGTTCATGTCATCGCTGCAGACCAGCAGCGGTACAAGCGTGGACGAACCGTGTTCTGCAGGCGCGAAACGGCGTTGGGCGAGGGCGTCTTCTTCCTCGTCCAGCAACCACATCAACGACAAACCATTCAAGTCGAGGTCGGGATATTCGAGATGCTCGTTGAGCCATTGCTCGATGGGGATGCCGTCGATAAACAGCCAGGCGCAGGCGCTACGGTTGCATTTCGCCTGGTGATAATCGGCGTGGATACGGTGGAGCATTGGAGAGTCCATGATCAATAGAGGATTGGCGGGTGAATCAGTGCGAAAATGCCCACGCCCGACTGAACCACCGAACAGGTTATCGCCAGCCTTGAGGGATACTGAAGGCCGACTTGCACCAGGCGTATTTAAACGCTGTTGAACCTAGGCCGCTGGATAGCTGAACGGCTCCAGAAAAATCTGTGGATCCACCCACAATCTCAGGCCAAAGGGAATGACTGAGTAACCGTCATATCGCCCGGTGAAGGTGTCCGACGCGGCGAATTCAACAAATTTCCCGCGTTTATCGTCAATCACACGGATACCGGGGCAGCCCAGCATTGTGTATTTGATAATGGGGTTGGGTAATGATCTTTCCCAGACCTGAATCTCTACATCCGAATCGTATTGCCAGATCGTCAGCTTCAGGCTGATAGAACCCTGTTCGATCAAGTATTGATGGGATGTTCCATGCCCGTCCTGATCGGGAATCACGCCTAGCGCAGCAATAAGGTCAAAAGGGTCCCATGTGAGCAGCGGCATAGCGTTTCCTTGGTCTGGAATCTGCGTTTATGGTACTCATCACTGACCTGTAAAAGTACACTCGCGTACTACTTCCGAGAGGAGCCACAACCCATGACCACTCAAACCGAAACCGCCATCCTCGCCGGCGGCTGCTTCTGGGGCATGCAGGATCTGCTGCGGCGCTATCCCGGCGTGTTGCAGACTCGCGTCGGTTACACCGGCGGCGAAGTGCCGAACGCTACTTATCGCAACCATGGTGACCACGCCGAAGCTATCGAAATCACCTTCGATCCTGCGGTGATCAGCTATCGGCAGATCCTCGAGTTCTTCTTCCAGATCCACGACCCGAGCACGCCCAACCGGCAGGGCAACGACCTTGGTCGCAGCTATCGCTCGGCGATTTACTACCTCAGCGAAGCGCAACGCGACATTGCCGAAGACACCGCGGCCGACGTCGACGCCTCAAAACTGTGGCCAGGTCGCGTGGTGACCGAAATCGAACCGGCGGGGCCGTTTTGGGAAGCGGAGCCGGAGCATCAGGATTACCTTGAGCGTATTCCGAATGGCTACACCTGCCATTTCATTCGTTCGAACTGGAAATTGCCGAAGCGCGGGTGAGAGGTGTACGCCGCTCATTCAGCGCCAGCGCATAAGCACTGAACATATCCGCCAGCCCGTCGGCGCATATCGTGATTTCTTCCTCGGTACGCGGGCTGGCGGAAAAATCCTTTCCGACCGAACTCAGCGTGGTCAAGATCAGATCGCACGCTGCTGTACGGATCTGCTCACCGACCTCGGGCAGCAATTCTTCCGTGAACGTGGCGAAAATCTGCCGCCCGGCCGCGCGCACTTGTTGGGCCTCAGGAGCGTTGCGGTAGAGCGGAGCAGCGTCGTTCAGTGCGCCGCGCATCTGCGCTTCGTCGCACTCTGAACGAATGAATGCCTGCACCAGCGTGCGCAGGCGAGTGAGTGGCGGCTGCTCAAAGTCTTGCAGAATCCGCTGCAACATCTGCGTGGTGTGCAGCCACTCATCGCTCTGCAAGCGGAACAGGATTGCCGCTTTGTTGGAGAAGTCCTGATGCTGCGACTCGTGTGATGGTAAAACGGGTCGAAGCAGTCTCTTTTCATTACAGGTTCTTAATTGCAACTATTCACTAGTTTCCAAGTTTTGAATCCCTGATAACTCACCTCTGCAAAATAATGGCGCCATATTTTTGATCAGTGACGCCGTAGCAGAGTTTTCATTGCATTACATACAACATTGAATAAAGAAATATGCGGTGCTGGTAGCAGTCTCAGAAAACACGTCTATATTGGTTTTTAGGGCAACGCGAAGTGCGTGGAGCCCCCGTAACCTTTCACCAAGCAAGGATGCTCGATGCTCAATAGTCGGAACACAAAGTTCGCTCCAGGAAGAGGCTGGTTCATTGCGATCGTCACACTCCTATTGGCAATGGCGACGCTATCGGGCTGCAGCGTTATTAATGTTTATGACGAGGGCACATTGGTTCAAAAGTATTACGGGTTACCCATTTACACCATCGATTCGACCCAAGCGCAAAAAACTCTTTTCTTGGAAAGCCGCGGTGTCGGAATTATTAGTGGCCCGACCGGGTTATCTATCGGCTACAACAGAGAGACCTTCCTAAGCCTGCCCACCAGTAAATGCGTAGCGGTTTTCATCAATACCAGTGCCGAAGCTGCCAACACATTAAGAGCGACTCTTGAATCCGCCGGGGTCGATGTCAATACCCTGTGCATCTATCCCGCCCAAGGAGCCTTCCATGAATAAATACATTCTGACCACAACTCTTCTGATCGGTGGATGTTCACCGTTGCAGCAAGCACCTCTGGTGTATACCTCTAAACAAGTACTGGGCATTGATATTTCAGCGCCTACGACTGAATCAACGGGTTTTAGCATGAACCTTGGCTTCAAGAACATCGATGCCGCGTATGTCCCATTGGCTGTGTCGAAGGAGACCGAAGGTGTTATTACGCCAATAAAAGAAATTTATGCAACGTATGGCGAGGGACCGCAAGCTGAACGGGCTGCTGCAACCCCGGAGCAACAACAGGCAGTAGCGAAGCTGACAAAAGACCTTGTCGTAAAAGAACAACAGGTGAGTTTGCTGAAGTCGGCGAGAACCCAGCTTATCGAGCACAAAACACTAATTGACAATAAAACTTCTCTTGACTCAAAGCCGCTGTCTAAAAAGTTGTCCGAACTGCTAATTTTACCCCCAGACATAGAAACCAAACTTGAGTCCAAGCAAGTACTCACTCCAACGCAAGTGAAGGAAACTGTCGGCAGCGTGACCGAAGGTATCAATAAGAAAGAAGTCGAAGCGGGCGAAACGAAAAAAGAGATCGCTCAAGTACTGAGCATCAGCAAGCGTGACGCGATGTCGGTGTTCGGCAGCTTTGATTCAGGGCTAAAAAGCGAAGGGACATCTGGTGTTTCGCATCAATTGGGGAAAATGTTTTCCACCGGAGTCGCCGCTCAAAACCTGACGCAGGGACTTCAGCGTTATGCCGTGTTGGAGCAGTGCCTGAACCTGATCAAAAGTACTGCGGACGCAGCACAGAAAAAAGATCTGATTGCAATGTGCAGTCGTTCGACCGGTGCCGCCAACCCAATTGCGGAACCTTAGCGGCTAACGATTTGCTTTCGACACAAGTCGATTGAGGAAGGAGCTTCTATGCGAAGTATCGTGACTGCGGTTGCTTTACTGATCTGTACGAATCTGGGGGCCTTCGAGATTCGCCCGGAAAGCCTTGATGGTGGGGCCTATGATCCTCTGTCGAGCGTGTCCAACATCTACTTCTACTCCAACAATCTGGCGAACCGCTGCCTAAAGGACAAAAACTATGTGAGAGATGGCAAAGGTCAGCCCATCCACGAGGCCATCATCAGGATCGCTTATCTGAAGGCTTACGGTTCAACGATAAAAGAGCAGACTTGGCTTTCACCTCTACTGGGGGGCGTGGAGTGGAATGACGATCCTGAAGAACTGCTTCGCAAAGCGTTTTATTACGGTGGCTGGCGGAACGCCTTGGAGTTCAGACGCAAGATTGCTCTGGAGGAAAAAGGCACCACCATCATGAACCGGTCGCACTACGGAGATTTGCAGTTCTTGCACGCGATGTTGCCAAGTGATGCCGACCAGACCATAGCCTTGCAGCGACTTCGCAGATGGTTGGAGTACACCTACCGAGTGGCAATCGGCGAAGTGCCTTACAACACTCTGCGAAGAAGCACTCCTTACAATGAGTTCTTTGCAAAAGTCGGATGCCCCTCGCCGGGTGGGAGGTGCACAGTTCTGGATCTTTACGATATGAAGCTGCACTTTCGAGTCAAGAATGGAAAACCGGCAAGCCCGGCCATGCTTCAGTTGACTCTGCAGGAGCTAGCGACTGGCGCTATCGCCCATGTGATTCAGGACAGTTACAGTGCCGGGCACACACGACGGGTCGGAGGCACCGGAAAATTGATGGAAATGTACCGGTACGATGATAAGAACCGTGCGCAGCACTGCATGTTCGATGGAGGTTACGAGATGAACAAAGCCAATATCGAGAAAGCCATCCAGGAAACATCAAACTTCATGAACATGATCAAATCCGGTAGGAAGTGGGAGCAGGCAGAACCTTTCTTCGAGGACATCCTTTCGATCTGACGAGGTAGCCACTAAAGATTGAGAACCGTGCATCCAAGCTGCTTCAGTTCTCATGACACCGCCATGACAAGCAAGCCCGATCGCACGGGCTTGCACTGCTAAAACCGAACGTGATCAGGCACTGCCAAATCCCAGAAAAGAACGCAGTTTATTGCCCCACTTGCGCTCATAGAACGGCGTGGTCTCCCTGAGAAAGTAATCACTCAGGCCCGCTTCACCTTGGGACACCCGGCATAAATCAACCGGCTCGCCCTGTGGCGCGGTATCCCCGGCAACATTGCCCGCCTCACGCATAACCCGCTCAATATCGCCGTCCCCCTCAATGCCCACGATCAAGTGCGGTTTTTCGTCCACCGAGGTGTCATGCATCAATGCCAGAAACGCGCGCTTCACATTGGAATGTTTGGCAAGTAGTTGCGTGAGCGAGTGGACCATTTGGGATGGGTATTCGGTGGGCTGGCCGAGCAACACGTTGGTTTCTTTCTCGACCGTGCGTTGCGTGGCGGTCTGGCCAACGGCATCGGCGAGCAAATTGTGCACCTCTTGCGGGAAAAACTCTTTGCCGTACGGCGACTTCGGATTCAGGCAGAGCAGGGCGCCGAGTGTGATTTCGAACAACGATCGGGCGGGTATCTCGAGGTAGGACTGCTCGCTGTCGATGGACTGTTGCAGTGTTTGCAGTGACGAGAAAAACGGGATGACCGGGGTGCCGTCCGGTTTTTGCCAATGGGCGATGCTGATGTTGCTGCCGGCTTCGAGATTAACGTGGCCGTCTGCCCCTCCGGCGGTGCCGAGAATGTAAACCTTCGAATTCAACAGGGTGTTGAAAAACTCCGGACGATGTGCCGGTTCGTCAGCGGCCCGTTTGAGGCTTTTTTCCAGCAGGTTTTCTGGTTGGGTATCCATGGTCTTCATCCGTGACTCGTTCTGAAACAGGGCATAGAACAGTTACATCGACGCGTGTTCGGCTGACGCCTTTGCGGGCAAACCTGTTGCCACAGGTTTGTGTATAGATCACAAAATTCGGGTACAGCGCAAATCACTGTGGGAGCTTGCCTACAAGCGATGGCGGTGGGGCAGCTAGCTTCTTCGCAACAGATACGCCGCCATCGCCAGCAGGCTGGCTCCCACAGGGTTAGGTGTCAGAGCAAACTCCACGACACCCCGACATAAACCCCCATCCCTTCACCCGGCGTCGACCGCGCGGCATCCAGTCCTTTGTCGTCATACCCCGGCGTGACCGTGGCCGCGTAGTGCTTGTTGGTCAGGTTGCGCATATCCACCCACGTCTGCCAGTCACCCTTCGGCGCGTTGTAGCCCAGCGTCGCGCCAAACAATGCGTAAGGATCGGCGTAGTAGCTGTTGGCGTAATCCACCGCCACTTTGGATACCAGTTGCGTATTCACTGCCGCAAAGAACCCCTGCGGCCAGTCGTAACGCAGCTCACCCTGGTAGTAGTGCATCGGCAATCCCGGCAAGCGGTTGTCACCAAAACGATCATCGTCGCGATAGTGGAAATCGCTGAAGGTATACGCCTGACGCAAACTCAACTGACGGCCATCGGCCGCCGACCAGAGTTTGCTGTTCAGGCTCGCTTCAACGCCTTGGTGCACCGTGGGACTGGCGTTCAACTCATAAGGTGTAACGGCGTTGGCATCCGGCAACACCGACAACAATTCATGCCGCACTTGCGCGTAGTACCACGCCAGGCTCCATTCGCCGATGGCGCTGTCGCCACGACCGCCGAGTTCCAGTGTGGTCGCTGTCTGGTTTTGCAGTTTGATCGGGTCTTTTTGCGTGCCGGTCGCCGCGCCGCTGCCGGTCGGGAAGCGAACGTTGGAGCTGTAGATCAGCGACCACGGATGCGGCGCCTCAACCGAGCGGCTGAGGTTGCCGAACACTTGCAGATCCGGGGTGATCTGGTAACGCAGGCCGAGGCGTGGCGCGTAATCCCAGTCGTTCATGCTGGTTTTGCCGCCGCTCTGCGGATAGGTCACGGCACTTTCGCGGCGGGTGTAGATAGCGGCGAGGCCAGTGGTCAGCCAGAGGTCGTCGGCGATTTCCAGGTCGTTGCCAAAATGCAGAACGGTGTCGGAACCCTGATAGGTGAAATTGCGCATGCGCGTGCCGGGCACGTAGCTGACGGTGTTGCCGGTGGGAATGCGCACGAACTCGCTGGCGCCGTCGTTGGGCAGGTGTTTGGTCACGCGCAGGCCGACGTTGCTGCGGCTTTCCATGCCGAAAATCGTGTCGCGGCGCTTGTAGTCGAAGGTGCCGCTGACGTCGGTGTAGGCGACTTTCAAGCGGTTCGGGCCTTCGCGCAGGTCCATCGGGTAGTCGTGGTAAACGAGACCGGTCTGAATGCTTGAATCGTCGTCGATGTAATAGGTGGTCTTGTTGCCGATGAACGTGCTGCCCGGCTGCTTGCGGCTGTCATCGCGTGCCACATAGGACGGATTGGCCGCGCGAGGCGAGTGCTCGATGGAGTGCTTGGTCACGCGGCCGGCGAGGTCGTTGTCGGTCTCGCGGTAACGGATATAGAAGCGGGTTTCCAGGTTCGGGTTGAAGCGATAGCCGAAATTGGCGATCACGCCTTTGCTCTCGCTGGCGGTGTGATCCTGATAGCCGTCGGCGTTGGAATCAGTCAGCGACACGTAGTAATCGAAATCGCCGAGCACTTGTCCGGAACTGACCTGGCGCTGCTGATAGCCGTGGCTGCCGGTGGCGTAGCGCACTTGCAGTTTCGGCGCGTTGTAGCCGGTGTGGCTGACGTAATCGATGGCGCCGCCCAGTGCCAGCGAACCGCGATCAAAGCCGTTGGCGCCGCGCAGTACTTCAACGTGATCGACCCACAGCGGTTCGAGCAATTCATACGGCGTGCCGCCCGGGCCAGTCAGAGGCAGGCCGTCGAGCATCGTGTACAGCCCCGACGCATGGGCGCCCGGCGCGCGGTTAATGCCCGAGCCACGCACCGAGATCTTCACGCCTTCGTTGCCCGCCGACTGCGCATAAACGCCCGGCTGATAGGCCAGCACATCCTGATTGCTCGCCACGCGGCCCTGCAACGGCTGACGCATGTCGACCACGTTGGTGCCGCCGGGGACCTGTTCAAGACGGGTTTTGGCCTCTTCAATGCTCGCGTCTGAGCCGCTTTGCTCGTCGGCCGAAATCAGCACTTGCCCCAGTTCCAGACCTTGAGTCTCGGCCATTGCCGGGCCGGCGAGAGCCAGACCGAGCAGGGCGGCGGGCAGGGATTTGGACGCGGGCATCGAGAAAACTCCAGGCAGACAAGGGCAGGGCAATGAACAGTGCGACGCAACAAAGAACGAACGAAACACATGGCAATTTTGCTTTTTGCCCGGCAATGGCAAACAGCACGGCATGAACTAACCTCACGTGTCTGGTGTATCCCGTCAATCAACACTCTGTTTCTGCATTTATTGGAGAGGGCCAAGGTCATGGCAAAAGGCAAAAAGAAGGCCGCCACAGCGCCTGAAAGTCTGAAGCTGAAAAACAAGGATTACCTCGACCAGTTGCGCAAACTGCACGTCGAACTGGTCAAGTTGCAGGAATGGGTGATCGCCAAGGGCGTCAAGGTCTGCATCGTTTTTGAAGGGCGCGATGGCGCCGGCAAGGGCGGCACGATCAAGGCGTTGACCGAGCGCGTCAGCCCGCGTGTCTTTCGCGTGGTGGCGTTGCCGGCACCGACTGATCGCGAGAAAAGCCAGATGCATGTGCAGCGTTATCTGCCTTATCTACCGGCGGCGGGCGAAGTGGTGATCTTCGATCGCAGTTGGTACAACCGCGCCGGTGTCGAGCGGGTGATGGGCTTTTGCACCGACGAGCAGGCTGACAAATTTCTCAAATCGATTCCCTTGGTTGAACACGCCATCGTCCAATCCGGAGTGATCCTGCTCAAGTACTGGCTGGAAGTCAGCCCCGAAGAGCAGACCCGCCGGCTCGAAGCGCGAATCAACGATGGTCGCAAGACCTGGAAACTGACACCCATGGACTTGAAGTCCTACAGCCGCTGGTACGACTACTCACGGGCACGGGATGAAATGTTTAAACACTCCGATACCGAACACGCGCCGTGGCTGGTAGCTGACTCCAACGACAAGCGCCGCGCACGGCTGAACATCATCACCGATGTGCTCAGCCGCATTCCGTATGAGGATGTGAAACGCGAGAAAATCGAGCTGCCCAAACGGCAGAAACCGGGCAAGTACCGGGATCCGCATTATCCATACCGGCGCGTGGCCGAGAAGTTCTGACAAACTGCCCCAATCCCTGTAGGAGTGAGCCGGCTCGCGATAGCGGTGTTTCAGCCAACACATCCGCCACAGACAATCCGCTATCGCGAGCAGGCTCACTCCTACAGGGTTCGGTGGTGTATCCAAAGCAAACAGTCCATCCGTCGACTGCGCTGAACCACTGCGATGATCTTTCTTTCTATCAAGGGAGTCTCTCACGAGATCATCCCCGATGTTCGATCAGCGCAAACAAGAAAAACTGGCGGCATGGCGAAAGCTGGCGACGCAATCGCAGATGCGTCTGGACCCAGAGGAACAGTACGACGAACTGCTCAAGGCAGCCGATGAAATGGAGGAGCAGGGACTGATCACCGGCGCCGAGTGGCGGCAATTGGTGCGGGATGCGGGCAATGTGTTCACCGGGGATACGGGGCGATCAAACGGTTGAACCCGCCGCAAACGGCTACAGCGATGGATCCGCCCTGTAGCCGTTCAGGTCACACGACCTGTCTTGGCTTTCAACTGTGCACCTCTGGAATCCTGCAGCAACCGCGCAAACGCTGCTTTGTCGATCGGCCGGCTCATGAAGTAACCCTGCACCTCATTGCATTGATCGACCCCGAGAATATCCAGCTGTTCTTCAGTTTCGACCCCTTCGGCAGTCACGGTCAGGCCCATGGCCTTGCCCAGGCCGATGATCGCCTGCACCACCGCGCGATCGTTAGTGCCGCTGCTGATCGAGGCGATAAAGCGCTTGTCGATCTTGATCCCGTCAAACGGGTAAGCGCGCAGGTAACCGAGCGATGAGTAACCGGTGCCGAAGTCGTCCATGTTCAGGCGCACACCCAATTCCTTCAGGGCATTCATGGTGGTCAGCGCGCAGTCGGTGTCGTTGAGCATCACGTTCTCGGTGATCTCCAGTTCCAGGCGACTGGCCGGGAAACGGGTTTGCACCAGCACTTCGCGAACATCCTCGACCACATCGCTGAGGGCAAATTGCGCCGGCGACAGATTGACCGACAGCAGGATGTCTTCCGGCCAGCCGAGCGCGGTTTCGCAGGCTTCGCGCAATACCCAGCGACCCAGCGGGACGATCAGATCGGTTTGCTCCGCCAACGGAATGAACAGGTCAGGGCCGAGCAGGCCCTTGGTCGGATGTTGCCAGCGCACCAGCGCTTCGACCGAAACGATGTGCTTGCCATCGATCTTGTAGCGCGGCTGATAGTGCAGGATGAATTCGTTGTGCTTGAGCGCGTGGCGCAGGTCATCCTCAAGTTGTCGGCGGGTCTGAATCTGATCGCTCATGTGCGCTTCGAAATAGCACCAGGTGTTCTTGCCCTCGGATTTGGCCTGATACAGGGCAATGTCGGCGTAACGGATCAAGTCGCTGGGCACATAACTGTGGCGCCGGCTGAGCGCGATGCCAATGCTGGCGCCGATGTGCAGCGGATGCTGCTCGAAGACCACCGGTTGATGCAGGCTGCCGATCAGGCGGGTGCAGAACTTGTCGATTTCGTGATGGCTGTCCATGCCATTAAGCACCACGATGAATTCATCGCCGCCCAGACGCGCGACGATGTCAAGTTCGCGTGTGCATTCACGCAGGCGTACGGCAACTTCCTGCAGCACGGCATCACCGGCCGGATGGCCGAGCGAATCGTTGATCGGTTTGAAGTTGTCGAGGTCGATCATCAGCAGCGACAGCGGCGGCGCGTGCTCCTTGAGCAGCAGCGCTTCATCCAGATAACGCGCGAGTTTGTTGCGATTGGGCAGGCCGGTGAGGGCGTCGTGCATCGACAAATGCTGGATCTGCGCATGGGCGGCGACTTCGTCGGTGATGTCGCTGGCGGTGCCGCGATAGCCGATAACCGCGTGCTTGTCGAAGATCGGCCGGGCGGAGAGCCGACAGTGGCGATGCTGGCCGGCGTGGTCACGGTAGGTGCAACGCAAGTCACTGGCGCTGTCTTGCTCGGTGAGATTCCTCAGCCACAGTTCCAGAGGCGTGGTGTCGCAAAACAGCAGTTGACCGATGTCTTGCCCCAGCCACAGGGTTTGCGGGTAACCGGTTACCTCGCTAAAACGTGCCGAAAGGTAGGTCAGTGCCAGGGTGCGGTCGACTTCCCAGATCCAGTCCGACGCGGCTTCGGCCACCGCGCGAAAGCGTTCTTCGCTGGCTTCCAGTTCGCGGTTGGCGTTCTCCAGTGCGTGATTGGAAGTTTGCATGACAGCAAAACTCTGATCGACGTACTGCGATGACCGCAACGCGTGGCGGAAGAAGTACGCGGTCAGCAGCATTAGCACCACTATCGTCGCGCCGAGTGGTGGCAACAGTGACCACAATAAATGTTGCCCGGGCCGCTCCAGATCGGCGATCAGGCTGTAATCGGTGTTGTCCAGTGGCACCCGAGGGCGCTGCGGGTCGATGGTCTCGTCCGGCGCCAGGGTCAGGTTATTCAAGCCGTAACCGCTGCCGATCAGACGCAATTTGGTCGGCGTGAGTTTGTCGACGAACACCAGCACCGAAGTTTTCTGCGGGTCGCCGAGTGGTCGCTCATCGTTGGGAATAATCGCTGCCGCCGAGACCAGCGCCGGCCAGCCTTCGAACAGTGAATAGCGGCTGACCGGCTTGGTCAGATCACCTTGGCCCAACGCTTGATCGAGTAACTCCGTGGCGCTGACCTGCACGAACGCGGACAACTCGGCAGCGACCATTTGCCCGCGCACCACCGCGTAGCGGGTGCCTTCACGGTTGAGCACGAACACGCCGTCATAACCGTCGGTGGTGAACAGGGTCTTGCCGAGGTTCTGCTCGGTGTAGGCCCAGTCGGTGTCGACCTGACCGCTCAAATGCTCGTAGGCCGTGGTCCAGTAGGCGTAGCTGGTGATGTAGTTTTTCGAGGCGGTGATGCGGTTTTCCAGCGCGCGAGCGGAATAGAAGCGGGTTTTGTTGATCTCGTCGTTGTCGAGGCGTTCGGCAATGCCGAGCAAGGCCACGGCGGCGGCAATCACGCCACTGACAAACAGCGCACCGACCGCGAAGGCCAGGCGGCGGGTGACGGCGCTCTGGCGCGGTGGAAGCGGGGCTGCAAAGCTGGAAAGGTCCATGTGCTCGTCCTTGATCCGCTGTCTTCTGAATCTAGAACCACGGCGCGGGCGCAATGTTCAGATTCTTCTGGGGGACTGCATTGAAAGCGTAGTGAAACCCGCGTGATTTGCCTCCCCAAGTGCAGCGCGCCGATCAGCGGCCAATCCCGAAAGGGCAAGACTTCCCGCGCAAAAACCGGATAATGGCGGCCATTCGTTTAGCCGTATTCTGGTAATCCCGCATGGAAATCAAGGTCAATTTTCTCGACAACCTTCGACTTGAAGCCAAGTTCGACGACTTCACGGTGATCGCCGATCAGCCCATCCGCTACAAGGGCGATGGTTCGGCACCGGGGCCGTTCGACTACTTTCTGGCGTCGTCGGCGTTGTGTGCGGCGTACTTTGTGAAGTTGTACTGCGACACGCGCAGCATCCCGACGGAAAACATTCGCCTGTCGCAGAACAACATCGTCGACCCGGAAAACCGCTACAACCAGATCTTCAAGATCCAGGTGGAATTACCGGCGGACATCTCCGAGAAAGATCGCCTGGGCATCCTGCGTTCCATCGATCGCTGCACGGTGAAGAAGGTCGTGCAGACTGGGCCGGAATTCATCATCGAAGAAGTCGAAAACCTCGACGCCGATGCCCAGGCCTTGTTGATGCCGGTGGGCGGTTCGGACGCAGGCACCTTCATCGCCGGCAAAGACCTGCCGCTGGAGCAGACCATCGCCAACATGTCGGGCATCCTCGCCGACCTCGGCATGAAGATTGAAATCGCCTCGTGGCGCAACATCGTGCCCAACGTCTGGTCGCTGCACATTCGCGATGCGCATTCGCCAATGTGCTTCACCAACGGCAAGGGCGCGACCAAAGAGGGCGCACTGGCCTCGGCGCTGGGCGAGTTCATCGAGCGCCTGAACTGCAATTTCTTCTACAACGACCAGTTCTGGGGCGAAGAAATCGCTAACGCCGAGTTCGTGCATTACCCGGACGAGAAGTGGTTCAAGCCAGGCCCTAAGGACGAGTTGCCGAGCGAAATTCTCGACGAATACACCCTGAAGATTTACAACCGTGACGGCGAATTGCGTGGCTCGAACCTGTTCGACACCAACTCCGGCAACACCCAGCGTGGCATCTGCTCGCTGCCGTTTGTGCGCCAGTCCGACAACGAAGTGGTGTACTTCCCGTCCAACCTGATCGAAAACCTTTACCTCAGCAACGGTATGAGCGCCGGCAATACCCTGGCCGAAGCGCAGGTGCAGTGCCTGTCGGAAATCTTCGAACGCGCGGTCAAGCGCGAAATCCTTGAAGGCGAAATGGCCCTGCCAGACGTGCCGCAAGAAGTACTGGAGAAATACCCGAGCATCCTCGCCGGCATCAAAGGCCTGGAAGAGCAGGGCTTCCCGGTTCTGGTCAAGGATGCGTCGCTGGGTGGTGAATTCCCGGTGATGTGCGTGACCCTGATGAATCCGCGCACTGGCGGCGTGTTCGCCTCGTTCGGCGCGCACCCGAGCCTGGAAGTGGCGCTGGAGCGCAGCCTCACCGAGCTGTTGCAGGGCCGCAGTTTTGAAGGTTTGAACGACTTGCCGCAGCCGACGTTCTCCGGCCAGGCCGTGACCGAGCCGAACAACTTTGTCGAGCACTTCATCGATTCCAGCGGTGTGGTGTCGTGGCGCTTCTTCAGTGCCAAACCGGACTTCGAATTCGTCGAGTGGGACTTCTCAGGCCAAGGCGAAAACTCTAACGTCGAAGAAGCTGCGACGCTGTTCGGTATCCTCGAAGACATGGGCAAAGAAGTCTACATGGCGGTCTATGAGCACATCGGCGCCAAGGCTTGCCGCATCCTGGTGCCGGACTACTCGGAGATCTACCCGGTCGAAGACCTGATCTGGGACAACACCAACAAAGCCCTGCAATTCCGCGCCGACATCCTCAACCTGCACACCCTGAGCAAGGTCGGTCTGCGCAACCTCGCCCAAGGCCTGGAAAACAGCGAGCAGGACGATTACACCGAGATCACCACACTGATCGGCGTCGAGTTCGACGACAACACGCCGTGGGGCAAGCTGACCATTCTCGAACTGCGCCTGCTGATCTGTCTCGCGCTGCAGAAGTACGAGCAGGCCAAGGATCTGGTCGAAGCGTTCCTGCAGTACAACGACAACACCGTCGAGCGCGGCTTGTTCTATCAAGCGGTCAACGTGGTGTTGGAGATGGAACTGGACGAGGATCTGCAACTGGAAGACTACGAAGCCAACTTCCGCCGGATGTTCGGTGACGAGCGCATGGACGCGGCGATTGGTTCGGTCAACGGTAGCGTGCGTTTCTACGGGTTGACGCCGACCAGCATGAAGCTGGAAGGGCTGGATCGGCATTTGCGCTTGATTGAGAGCTATAAAAAGCTGCATACGGCGCGGGCGAATGTGACGGCCTTGTCGCGCTGATCAACCGAAAAAAGCACCTGAAAGGGTGATTTTTGCAAATGCACAAGCAAGCCGGAGATTTGGCTGCATGGAAAGCGACAGCTATTTTTCTCGATACCTTCGTGTCCATCCTGACGGCACCCAGGATCAAAAAGTCGATGAACAGGCCCTCATTGAGTTACAGGGCCCGAGAGTCATCCTGGGCGAGCCCGGGATGGGCAAAAGTGCGTTGATTCACGAAATCGGACGTCGCTTGGGTATCAAGCCGACTACTGCGACGTACTTCATGAATCACCCGAACCCGCAACGATTGTTCCAGGCCGGGAAGCTTGTGCTCATCGATGGGCTTGACGAAGCAATGGCGCGTCGAGAAGGCGACGCCGTTGACCTTATCCTCGCAAAGCTCGACGACGCACAGTCGCCTGATTTCATCCTGTGCTGTAGAGCCCGAGAATGGCAAACGCGTCATGAGAGCAGCATTCGCGCCATATACGATATGGCGCCCAGCGTGCTGGTGCTCGAACCACTGACCTGGAGCGAGGCGCAAGCGTTTTTGCAGCGTCGTCATCCCACGGTCGACGCGTGGCAAGTGCTTCGGCATCTGGATACAAACGGGGTCGGTGATCTTTATGCGAACCCGCTGACGCTGGGGCTGATCGGTCAAGTCGCCGAGAGTAACAAAGCGCTGCCGCAAAGCCGTGGGCAGTTGTTCGAAAGTGTCTGTCGGTTGATTTGGTCCGAGCATGACGCAGACAGGCAACAGTCCGGTCTCGGTGCGATGTCTGAAGAGCAGGCGCTTTCGGCCGCGGGAGCGCTTTGCGCGGGAATGCTGCTTTCAGGGGCCAGCGCAATCAGCCTCGCAGGACAGCTACAACTCGCCGCCGGTGACATTCGTCTGGCGGAGTTGGTTGCTTTGCCCGGCGCCGAGAAAGGGCGGGAGATATTGTCCTCGAAACTGTTTCAGTCGATTGAAAATGACCGGGTGATACCGAATCACCGGGTTATTGCCGAGTTCCTGGGGGCTCGCTGGCTGGCGCTCGAGACCACGTCTAGTCAGGCACAGCGGCGGTTATTGAAACAGATGAGTGGCAGTGGAAACGTCCCCTCAAGCATTCGGGGGCTGCACGCATGGATTGCCTATCACAGTGTGCCAATGGCGAACTCGGTCATCACCGCTGATCCCTCCGCCGTCCTTCGTTATGGTGACGCGAGCAACATGACCTTCGATCAAGTGGAATGCATGTGGGACGCATTGAACACTTTGGCGCATGACGACCCTGTTTTTCCCGTACGGGAGCGGGGCAGAGGTGCCGCGTCAGGCCTGATGCACCCCAAAATGAAGCACAAGATTCAGAACCTGATCATGTCCCCGGATAGCAATCGCCAACTGCGCTTTCTACTGATTGAAAGCTTGGCGGAGACGCCGTTGGCTGGCGACCTCGGGGACACGCTTGAGGCGATTACCTTTTCCGTTGATAAGGCACACAGAGAGCGGCTGGCGGCCTCGATTGCGCTCATGCCGCACAGAGACAGAACCTGGTGGCAGGAGTCGATTCCAAGGCTGGTCGCGCAAAATAACCAGGAAAGCGCCCGTCTTGCGCGTGACATCATGGTGAGAATCGAATGTGACGTCGAAGATGAGGTGCTTGTCAGTACCCTGGTATCGGACATGTGTTTGAGTCTACGCGTAGTGCCGAAATTCCCTCTCAATATGACCCTCGATCTGTTTCATTACCGTCGGTTTGCACAGTCATTGCCCATCACTCGTCTCGACAATCTGCTTAATCTGTTATCCGATTTTGCGATCGGGTTTAGCGGTCGATATCACGATAAACCGAATGAGCTGATCGACCTGATGTCGGTCATGATCAGACGCTTAATCAATGAGCGCACGCTTGATGCGGTTACTGTGCCCGTACTTCGGCGCTGGTATGGGGCGGTTCAGAACCTGTTTGAATGGAGTGACCAAGACGATCTCTCTCTCAGGCAAAGCATTTACGCCCGATTGCATGAAAAGAAATCAAGTCTGCCGCAAGACGACGCGGAGCTCGAAGCCTTTATTCATGAACTCGAAAGTCCAGACAATGCCAGCACGGAGTTCGAAGAGTTGTGCCGGTCGGAGGAGGACAAAGAGCAAGCGGCACGCGTTCATGAGCAGGCGCGCAAGCGCTTCACCGATGAACGGGCGTTATTGCGTGCCGGCGAGCTCCCTGTGGTCTGCCTCCCCGCCATGGCCTACCTGGGGTGTGGCGATACGTCTCTGTTTCCCCTGCGTGAATCACTGGGCGATGAGCTGGGTGACGATGCGTTGGCAGGCTTTGAAGCAGCACTTTTCCGTGACGACCTTCCGGCACCTGCTGCTGTCGCGAGAGACCTAGCGGGCGGCGAGATCGCTGATGCTTGCTATCCGATCATGGCAGGCTTACTGGAAAGGCAACGTTGCGATCGATCGATTGACGATCTGACCACCGATACCCGCACCGTGGGGTTGTTGCTGTGTCTGGATGGAAGTCTTCGATTCTCGAGCGATGCAAGATATGCGCTATATGAAACGCTGTTTCGCTCTTTGAGGCTAGATGAGCAGGGCCTCGAGATGATCGCGAAGCTCTGGCTGGAACCGGCACTTGAAGCGGGCAACGAGCATATTTCCGGTTTGTACCATTTTCTCTATGAGGATCATTGGGAGCGCGTAAATGTACGTTTGGTGCAGCAATGGCTCATGTCATTGACAAGCGTGAATAACGCTATCGAAGTCGAACTGGTCGAATTCCTTGCTCGCGCCGACAAGCTCTCCATGCTGGCGGCAATCTCGCAACATCGCTCCGAAACCCCATTTCGTGATGAGGAGCAACGATTGAACTGGCTGGCCGTCGATGTTCTGTCGCGGTTCGAATCCACGAAAGAACAGTTGTCCTTGATTGGCGCCCGGCACCCGGAATTTATCTGGAACCTCAGGCAATGTTTCGAGGGCGATATACGGGGCCCGGCCGCACAGGCTAGCGTCGAACAGGCACAGTGGATGATTGAGCAATTCCGTGGGAGTTGGCCTTTTACGGTATTGCGAGGAACGGACTTTGAGAGCCAGCAGCGGTTTGATGCGACGCACTTCTTGCGCACACAGATTGATGTCCTGGCCAATGAAACGATCCCGCGGGCCAGCGAAGCATTCAATGCTCTCTGCGCGAGCGGTACTGACGGTTACAGTGATCTGCTTCGCCAAAAGGCCGCGCAGCAGCGACGAGCCAGAAGCGAAAAAGAGTTTGTCCCGCTGTCTCCGAACAGCCTCAAGAAGTTGCTGACGGAAGGGCCTCCCTCCAATGCTGAAGACCTTAAATCGCTGGTGATGGAAGAGTTGGCTGTTGCCCAGAAAGTTTTACTCGGTGACGAACTCGACCAGGTCCGTGATTTCTGGTCGGATAACGGTATACCTTTCGAGGAGAATCGCTGTCGTGATCGGCTCGCCGCCCTCATCAAACCGGTGTTGGAGCGTTATGGCGTCCGTCAGTTGACTGAAGCCGACATGCCACACTCCAAGCGCGCTGATCTGGCATTCGCGTGCGGCAACCTGCAGCTGCAACTGCCGCTGGAGGTCAAAGGGCAGTGGCATCCTGACGTGTGGGACGCTGCAACGCGGCAACTGGATCAACAATACCTCATCGATTGGCGTTCGGATGATCGAGGGATTTACTGCGTACTCTGGTTCGGTGACTTGCCATGGAGTACCGGCCGAAGATTGCAGGCGCATCCTTCGGGGGCGAAGCCGCCGGCGTCTGCCAAGGAAATGAAGGCAATCCTGATGGCTGGAATACCGGAGCAGCGGCGATCACAAATCGATGTGGTGGTGCTTGATCTGACGGCTACTAAAATCAAGTCCGGCGCGAAACCCAAGGCGAAAGGCAGTCAGAAAAATAAATAGTGGCGGCTATCTAGACGTCCGCCAGCGTGGTTTTCTGCTGCCGTGATGAAATCCGGAGTGAGGGTTATCTCCCTCACCAACGCGACTAACGCCCATGCGCCGCATCCGCCAATTGCCCGGTATCGACCCGCACAAACACCGAATCACCCACCGCCGTCAGCACATCTCCCGCATACACCTCGCAAATCACCCGCGTCTTGCGCCCAATCTCACCCTCGACTTTCGCCCGCAAAACCAGCGGCACGCCCATCGGCGTTGGTTTGATGAACTTGATGCCGAGGTTGCCAGTAACGCAGTCAATGCGCGGCAGGCTGCCGGGTTCGCGGTTCTCTGCGCGGTAGTGGTAGGCCATGACTGTCCAGTTGGAATGGCAGTCGACCAGCATCGCGATCAAACCGCCGTAGACCAGGTCCGGCCAGCCGCAGTATTTGGCCTCGGGCAGGTGTTCGGCGATAACGTGCACGCCGTCTTCATGCCAGTGGCTTTTGACGTGCAGGCCATGCGGGTTGCGGCCGCCGCAGCCGTAACAAACGCCTTCGGGCGCGGCGAGGTCTTGCAGAGGAGTATCGAGGCTGGACATGCTTTTTATTATCCTGGAGTAGTGAGTCCGGTCAGGCGCAGGCGATTGCGTCCGCCGCGTTTCGATTCGTAGAGGGCGGCATCGCCTTGTTCGATCAGCGCGGTGAGGTTGGCAGGCGCTTTGTCGAACAGGTTGGCGCCGATGCTCAGGGTCACGGCTGCGGTGGTGGGGAATGTCTGTGCGGTCATGCTCATAAACTGCTCGCGCAAGGCGTTGCCCAGTTCCATGACGCGCTCACTCGATGCGCTGTTTAACAGAATGACAAACTCGTCACCGCCCAGGCGCGCCGTCAGCGCATTGCGCGGCAGCAGCGAGCGGATCATCTCGCTCAGGGCGATCAGCAAACGGTCACCGGCGGTGTGGCCATACTGGTCGTTGACCAGTTTGAAATTGTCGATGTCGATAAGCAGCAGGGCGCCGGGATGCTCCGGCGAAACGTGTTCGAGCAGACGCGGCGCGCGCTTTTCCAAAGCCCGACGGTTGTATAGGGCCGTCATTGGGTCGCGTTCGGCAAGGCGGGCGATCTGTTTTTCCCGGCGATAACGCTCGGTGCCGGTCATCGACAAGGCGATCAACATGATTGCCATCGCGCCCTCGACCAGGGAAATCTGGATGATCTCGCCACGAAACGCCGCCAGATCGATCAGCGTGCCGGGGATCACCACGGTCAAGGCTTTGGCGACATAGAAAATCCCGTGACTGAGCAGCACGTAACGCAGTTGCACCGCGCCGACGCTGAGCGACTTGCCGTGAGGGCGCAGCAGCAAGCTGGCCTTGAGGGTCGACAGCGCCACCAGCAGCGAATTGGCCGCCAGCATCACCTTCGACCACAGCGGCCCGTCCGGCAACAACAACATGACCAGCCAGGTGACGAAGATCAGGTACCAGGCCGGCGACAGGCGTATCTGGGTGAAGCGCGCCACACCGAGCAGGAACAGGAAATGCGCGGTCACCAGCAAGCCGTTGGCGAACCAGATGCCGATCAATAAAAAGCCGTTGCTGCGCAGCAGCGCCAGAGTGGAACCGACAGTGATGGTGGCGAAACCGGCGCTCCAGAACAGTAGCGAAGGCTCCCGAATGCTGCGCCATTCGATCGCCAGATACAGCGCGGCAGCGGCTGCGAGGGCGATGGAAATGGTCAGCATCGTAGGTGGGTCGAGCGGCATTTCTTGATGAGCCTGTCTGGTTGGCGGTGCGACCGGCGATTGTAAGCGTTCGGGCGGTTTTTTCGCAGAGGTCGCGTTGCCGCGCAGACCGCTGGCAGCGGGGAGGGCGCGGCAGGCATCCTCCGCCGCGCCGAACCGTTATTGACTGGCGTCGAGCACCACGCGATAGCGCGCCTTGCCGCTGCGTAAATGGTCGACGGCCTCGTTGACCTTGCTCATGGGAAACATCTCGACCTGCGGCAGAATCTGATGTCGCGCGCAGAACTCGAGCATGGTCGCCATGGTCGCCGGCGATCCTACCGGGGAGGCGGAGAGGGATTTCTGCTGGGGAATCAGATTGAACACGTGCACCGGAATCGCGCTGGGCACGATGCCAACGAAGTGCAAACGGCCGTTGGCGCGCAACGTGGCGAGCATGGCGGTCCAGTCGAGGTCGGCGTTGGCGCTGACCAGCAGGAAGTCCAGCGTACCGGCAATCGCATTCAGCGCGTTGCTGTCGGTCGACGCCACGACGTTGTGCGCGCCGAGGCGTTTGGCTTCGTCCTGCTTGTTCAACGATGAAGTGAATGCGGTGACTTCGCAGCCCCAAGCATTGAGAAAACGCAGGGCCAGATGGCCGAGGCCGCCAATCCCGACCACGCCGACGCGGTCAGTGGGTTTGACGCCGAACTGCAGCAGCGGGTTGAACACCGTGGAACCGGCGCAAAACAATGGCCCGACCATGGCCGGGTCGAGGTTGTCCGGCACCGGAATTGCCCAGGCCCAATGCGAGCGCAAGCGGTCGGCAAAACCGCCGTTGCTGCCAATGATCGTTGGTTGCGCAGTGCCGCACAGTTGTTGCGAGCCGGAGATGCACGACGAGCAGTGCATGCAGCTGCCCTTGTACCAACCGATGCCTACGCGTTGACCCATCTTCAGGCCGCGCACTTGCGGGCCCATGCGCACGATCTTGCCGACGGCTTCGTGACCCGGCACAAACGGATAGCGGCTGATGCCCCAGTCGTTGTCGATCAGCGATTGGTCGGAGTGGCAGACACCGCAGTATTCCACGGCGATTTCCACGTCTTCTTCGCCAAACGTGCCGGGATCAAAGGTGTAACGCTCAAGTGGTGCACCGGCCGCAGTGGCGGCCCAGCCGTTGAAAGTAGTGGATTCGGTGTTGCTCATGGGGCTCCTCCGGTTCGACTGACGGGGACAGCAGCCCGGCAAGTCTAGTCGGTCATGGCGTGGGCGCGAGCCAGGTGTCGACGACGCGGCGATCGAGTTCTTCCCAGTAGGCCATGCCCAGCACCCGGGTGGTGTTAAGCCCGCGCAGGTAACCGCGCAACTGGTTGGCGGTGTCTTGGATGAGTTGCGGGTCGGTAATGCCTTTGTCCAGCAATACGCTTTCGTACTGAACCAGATATTCGGCCACACGCTCGCGAAAATCGGGCAGAACGGCGTCACGGATCAGGTCAAACGTTCTCAAGGCGAACTCCTCATTTCATGTTTTTCTCGTTGTAGTTGAGTGTGTATCAGTCTGCACATCGCGCAACTATTGCTAGAAGTAATAGTGACCATCACGAAACGCAAGTTCTGCTTTGTCGGCAATCGGCGGAAAATCGCTTCCATCGAACACGCAGCTCAAGGAATTTGCGCGATGAACACCCTGACCCGACTGGCTTTTGTCGCCCTGCTTACAGGCGGCGCACTGTTCACAGCTCCGACTTACGCAGCCGACGCCGGGTCGTGTCACTTCCAGACCATCACGGGCAGCAGCGCTACGTTGCAGCATTCGCAAACCGTGGGTGTGTTGCTCAGCGAGAGCACCCTGGACAACCTGCAATACCTTGAGCGTTACCACGACATGGCGGTCAACGGCGCGAAAGACGCGCTGGATTCGCGGATTCGTGAAGCGTTCGTTGACAGTTCCGATCCGGAACTGGCCATCGACTGGCTGGTGAGTTCGCTGCAACAGCAGTTCTTGTCGGTAACCGTTTACGACAACCTTGATGCCCTGGTGCAGGCGCATCCGGACGTGGTGGTGAAGCTCGATACCTTCAACCGCTTGCTGACGCAGCGCAACAGTCTGGTTGAAGCGCGTTTTACCGCACGCTTCTACGACGCCGACCTGCAATACATCGGCAAGGCAGAAGGCGCCGTCGAGAAGCAGTTGCCTTCGGTCTGGGTGCATAACCAGGCGGCACCGGCCATCGCTGCACAGATCGGTCAGCAGCGTGACCTGCAACTCAACGCGTTGAAGCAATTCGATGTGTCGCTCAAGGCGCTGGTAGCGTCGAGCTGATCACTTAAAACATAAATGGCAACGGCGGCTCCGTGAGGCTGAACCGTTGCCGGTTGAACCGAACCTTTATTTTCAGGATGACACCGATGCGTCTTTTATTTGTGCCAGCTCTGGCCGTTGCCTCTTTGCTGCTCGCCGGTTGCGCTTCGGCGCCGAACAATCCGAGCCTGACGCTGCAGACCAGTAAGACGCCTGCGCAGTACGCCGATTGTGTAGTGCCGAAGTTGCAGGGCAGTGCGTTGAACCCGACGGTTTCGCAGACTCAGCGTAGTTATCGGATTGTGGTGCCGAGCAAGATTTCTGCTGACAACGTGCTGGAGGCTTATAAAGCCGGTAATGGCGGCAAGGTGTTTATCTATGAGCGGCATTTGTTGGCTTCGAATCTTTTGCCTTCGAGTTTTGAGCGGGCGGCGCAGGATTGCATCTGATTTTGGCTTTTTTACGTATTGACTGAGCTCCTTTGGTTGGCCGCAACCAACCAATTTTTTGCCTCGCGCCTTTATGGGGTTGCGGGGCTTTTTTTTGTTTGGGCTTGGCGGCCTTTGGGCCGACCATGCTCGGGGTGTTCTTTGTGAATATCCGTTGCTGCGGTGATGGCTTATTACGGTTTCGCCCTTACGGCGATTCACTTTTTTTCAAACGCCAAAAAAAGTAAGCAAAAAACGCTTGCTCCTACGTGCGGCCCGCTCGCTGGGGCTCGGGGTTCCTTCGCTGCGGGATCGATCCGGGCGCAGCGCCTACGGTTTGCTTCGCTGCACCTCCTCTCGCTGTGTTTGGCTGCGCCAAACGGTCGCTGCGCTCCCACCCCCGGATCAATCTCTCCACTCAGCCTTCCGACGTCACCTTACAGATCAAGATCAAAAGCAGGCGAGCTGACACTCGGCCCATTGAGTGGTGAAGAGCGGGGCGTGGTCGGCTTTGGATTTGTGGTGGTGCTTCCCCTCACCCCAGCCCTCTCCCGAGGGAGAGGGGGCCGATCTGTGGGCTTTTCACAGCCTGAGTTCAACGCGGTATCGCACGTCGGTGTAACTCTCCCAAACACCACCGTCAGTTCCCTCTCCCTACGGGCGGTCCGACGTTTCGGGAGGGTTAGGGTGAGGGGCTTTTGATCTGGGCTATGCAGCCGGTTGTTGTAAGATGCGGCATCTTCAACCTTGCGAGCAGCGAAAATGGATTCTCACTCGATATTGACCTTCACTGTGGTCGCGGCGATTGCTATCGCCAGCCCGGGGCCTGCGACGTTGATGGCGATCAATAACAGTCTGGCTCACGGGCAGCGCAGCACGATCTGGTCGTCGCTGGGTAATGCCAGCGGTCTGTTCTGTCTGTCGGCGGCGGCGATGTTGGGGCTGGGGGCGTTGTTGGCTAGTTCTGAAGTGTTGTTTAACGCGGTGAAGATCATCGGGGCCGGGTATCTGTTCTACCTCGGGGTCAAGCAATTGTTCAAAAAGGGGCCGATGCTGCCGGATGGGATTGAAGGTGAGGCGGGCAGAGTGCGACCGACTCGCGGCAAGCTGTACAAGTCGGCGTTCCTGACGGCGGTGACCAATCCCAAGGCGACGATGTTTTTTACTGCGTTGTTTCCGCAGTTCATTGATCAGGGCGCGACGCTGCTGCCGCAGTTTCTGATCCTGACCTCGATCTTCATGGCGTTGTCGGTGTCGTCACTGAGTGTCTATGCCGCGCTGGCTTCGCGCGCGAAGGGCGTGCTGACCCGTCCGGCGTTGTCCCGTTGGGTCAGTCGTGTGGTTGGTTCGACCTTTATCGGTTTTGGCGCGGCGATTCTGACAATGCGGCGGCAGGCGGCTTAAAGCCATTTGTACCGGGCCGGGAATCTCGCCACGAAGCAGGTTCCCGACTCGGCGCTTGAGGTCACGCTCAAGGTACCGTTGTGCGCCATCGCGATCTGCGAGGCGATATACAGCCCCAGCCCCAAACCCTCGCAACGTTGCCCGGCCTCGGCCCGGGAGAACGGTTCAAACAGCAGTGGCATCAGTTGCGCTGGAATCGGTGTGCCCTGGTTGGTCAGGGAGATCACGATCTCGTCATTTTCCGCATACGCCTTGAGGACGATTGGCGCGCTGTTCGAGCCATGGGTGGCCGCGTTACCCAGCAGATTGGAAAGCAATTGGCTGATGCGCAGCGCATCGCAATAAATGCCCGCCGGCACATCCAGTTCATGGATAAACACCGCTTGGGGATGGGATGCTTGTACCTCGGCGAGGGTCAATTGCAGGGTGTGCTGCAAGTCGTCCACCAACTTGCGCTGCACCGGAATCCCGCCACCCAGACGTCCTCGGGCAAAGTCGAGGATGTTTTCGATCAACACGCCCATGCGCACCGAGCTGTTGCGAATCGCCGCAATCAGGTTGAGCGAACGCTTGTCTTCGGTTTTGCTTTCCAGCAAGTCGGCGCTCATGCGCACCGCGCTCAGTGGTGTGCGCAAGTCGTGGCCGAGAACGGCGATGAATTGCTCGCGCAGGTGCCCGAGTTCATTGGCGTTGTTCAGCTCGATCTGGGTCGCTTCCAGATGGCGTTGGGTGTCCAGGTTCATGGCGATCAATTGAGCGAACAGGGTCAGTGTTTTGGTGATGGCCGGTTCGTCGATATTGGCCGGGACCGAGTCGATGGCGCACAGCGTGCCGAAGAAGTCGCCATTGGCTTTGACGATGGGAATGGAGATGTAGCTTTCCAGCCCATAGGTTTTCGGCGTGTGGTGCAACGAAAAGACCGGGTGCGCGCTGGCGTGCCCGAAGATCACCGGCTGCTTATGTTGGCGGATCTCGTGGCAGATGGTCGATTCAAGTACCAGTTCGCCACCGGGTTTGAGCCCGAAATCAATGGAGTCATCGACAGCGCATGCCACCCAGTTGCTTTCGGTGACCCGTGCGACCGCAGCGAACCGCATGCCCGTGAGGTGTTTGACCATGCTCAGGATGACTGGCACCGCGTCAATGCTGCGGATCGCGTCGATATCAGGGGTAAAGGCCGGATTGGTCATGGCGCGATGCTTCGTGAAGAGTTCGCTCAGAGACTAACGGTTATTGCTGCTCATGACTAATGAAGAGGCCAGAAAGTACAAGGGCGCCGTGGCTTTCCCCGGCGCCCTTGTTTGTTACTGATTAGAAGGTCAGCGACTCAGAACTTGTACTTCGCCGTCAGCATATAGCTGCGCGGGTTGCCGTAGTTGTCGTTGGAGCCCCACGTAACATTGGAGCCGATGGCGGAGTAGTAGACGCGATCAAAGATATTGTTCGCGTTGACCTGCAGATCCAGGTGTTTGTTGACCTCGTACCCGGCCATCAGGTCGGTGACCGCATAGCCGCCCTGTTCAAGGCGGTAGCTACCGTTATTGGCCAGAGCGACGTCGTTGTACATGCGGCTTTGCCAGTAAACGTTGCCGCCCACGCGCAGGTGTTGCAGCGGACCCTGGAAGCGATAGACGGTGGACACCTTGAACAGATGCTCCGGCGTGTCGGTTTCGAAACGTTGATTGTTGTTGGCCGGGTTTTCGTCCTTGATGTAGTGCGCGCGGGTATAGGTATAGCCAGCGCCGACCTGCCAGTTGTCGGTCAGCGTGCCTTGCAGTTCCATGTCCACGCCCTGGCTGCGTACCTTGCCCGATGAGCCGTAGCAGGTCAGGACCGGGCAGCCGAACTGATTGTCGGCCTGGGTGGCGCGGCCGGTCTGGTCCATCTGGAACACCGCCAGACTGGCGTTGAGGGCGCCGTCAAAGTACTCGCCCTTGATGCCCACCTCGTAGTTTTCGCCGACGATCGGTTCGAGCACCTTGCCGCCGAGATCCTTCTGGGTTTGCGGGGTGAAGATGTCGGTGTAGCTGGCGTACACCGAGTGATGGTCGTCAAGTTTGTAGATCAGGCCGGCATAACGGGTGAGGTTGCGCGTGACTTTGTAGTCGCCATCGGCCGTGCGGTCATCGTAGTCGTACCAGTCGAGACGGCCGCCGAGGATCAGCGTCAGCGGATCGGCCAGGCTCAGGCGAGTGGTCAGGTACACCGCGTCCTGGGTGGTGACGTTGCGGGTTTTGCCGTCCCGTACAAAATCAGGCTTGGGTGCGCCAATCGGCCAGGCCGTGGTGTACGGATCGTATTCCTTGGTGGTCGCGTCATACACCCGGTTGCTGGCCCCGACCACCAGTTCGTGGCTGCGGCCAAACGCTTCGAACGGACCACTGGCGAACACGTCGAGCGAGCGCTGCTTGTCGGTGTGATGGGATTGATAGGCCGTGGTTTCCAGCGGGCCGGCGTAACGCGACAGGTAAGTCCCGGAGAACTCGCCGTCGAGGGTCGAGGATGAGCCGGCGACGTGCAGTTTCCAGTCGTTGTCGAAACGATGCTCGACCTCGCCGAACACAGTATCGATCTGCAGCTTGCGGTTTTCCCAGTCGGTGCCCGGGTAGGTGGAGCGGGGCAGGTCGAGGTGATGGCCGTTGGTGCCGATCGGCAGGCCGCCCCAGAAATAGTTGGTCTGTTCGTTCTGACGCGAGAAGCCGAGGGTCGCGGTGGTGCTGTCGCCGAGGTCGGCTTCACCGATGGCGTAGAACAGGCCATGGTCGTTTTCTTCCTTGTCGCGGAAGCTGTCGGCGCCTTGATAGGAACTGACCACCCGGCCACGCAGGGTGCCGCTTTCGTTCAACGGGCTGGAGGCGTCGATCTCGCCACGGTAGTCATCCCAACTGCCGGCGGCGCCGGTGAGGGTTACACGCTGATCGGCCGTCGGGCGTTTGCGCACCAGGTTGATCGCCGCCGAAGGGTTGCCGGCACCGGTGACCAGGCCGGTCGCGCCACGGACAATTTCGACGCGGTCGAACATTGCCAGGTTCGGTTGCACCGCCATCGAGAACGGCGAGTAGGAACTCGGCAGGCCGTCGTACATGATGGTGTCGATGTCGAAACCGCGCGAACTGTAAGTCTGCCGACCCGGGCCGCTGGCCTGACTGAGGAACAGTCCCGGCGTACCTTTCACCACGTCGTTGATGCTGGTCATATTCTGGTCGTCCATGCGCTGACGGGTGATCACCGTTACCGCTTGGGGCGTTTCGCGCATGGTCAGCGACAGCTTGGTCGCCGTCCGCATCGGGCCAGTGGTGTAGGACTGGGTGTCTTCGGTGGTGCTGCTCATCTGGGTTGCGCCGATTTCAGTCGCGTCCAGTTCCAGTGTGGTCGGCGCGGTTTTTTCAGGCGTGGCGGGCGTTGTCTCGTCGGCCAGTGCCGGTGCGATGCTGGCCATGCAGATGGCGAGTGCCAACAGGTTTGGTGAACGGTTTGAGCGGCGGTGAATAGTGCGAAACGACATCAATCTGCTTCCCCAAATGATACGAAAACGAATCCAGTGCGAGTGCGTGTAGGAATTATTCGCATTAGTGTGTCAGATCATTCCGGGTGAAGAAAGCCGTACGGCTCAGTTAGTTAACGAATTTTTCACAATTGACCGGAGGCTCTACCGCGGGGGATTGGCAGGGACGTGTGAGTTTTCGGGGGCGTGCGAGGGGCAAATCAGGGCGCAGCGGCCCGGCACAAGAAACTGCGCCGGCGCTGCTGATGGGGGCACGCTCAGCGGATGAGCGTGAGGCGAAGAGGGCTCAGTTCAGATCTTCGGCCTGGTGCCGCTCGGGCACTTGAGTCGCTTCATCGCCCCAAGTGCGATTGACGCGTTGTCCGCGAATGACGGCCGGCCGTTTGGCGATCTCCTCTGCCCAGCGCTGCACGTGCGTGTATTCGTGGGCCGCTAGAAACTCGGCGGCTGAGTAGACATTGTTGCGCACCAATTGCCCGTACCACGGCCAGACTGCGATGTCAGCGATGGTGTAGCTGTCGCCGGCCAGATAGGCGCTTTCGGCCAGACGCCGGTCGAGCACGTCCAGTTGCCGCTTGGCTTCCATGGTGAAGCGGTTGATCGGGTACTCCATCTTCTCCGGCGCATAGGCATAGAAGTGCCCGAAACCGCCGCCCAAGTAGGGCGCCGAGCCCATTTGCCAGAACAGCCAGTTCAAGGTTTCGGTACGGCCCGCCGGATCCTTCGGCAGGAATGCGCCGAATTTTTCCGCCAAGTACAGCAGGATCGAACCCGATTCGAATACGCGAATGGGCGGCTCGACACTGCGATCGAGCAGCGCCGGGATTTTCGAATTGGGGTTGATCTCGACAAACCCGCTGGAGAACTGATCGCCCTCGCCAATGCGGATCAGCCACGCATCGTACTCGGCAGCGCTGTGCCCCAACGCCAGCAGCTCTTCCAGCAGAATCGTCACTTTGACGCCGTTGGGCGTGGCCAGCGAGTACAGCTGCAATGGATGCTTGCCGACTGGCAGCGTTTTGTCATGGGTAGGGCCAGCAATCGGCCGATTGATGCTGGCGAACTGGCCACCGGACGGGGCTTCGTTTTTCCAGACCTGGGGCGGAACGTACGGCGCTTTGCTCATCTAAGGGGCCTCATCTTGGCAAGTGGAAAAAATACCTCGCTGATCATAGACAGGACACCACAGAACCCGCTTCCTGTACCAGAGCGCGATTGATCGGTCGCATCAGTCATTTCGCGCGCAGGTAGCGAACCCATTCGCTGGCTTTTCTGAAGCCATAAAAACCCAGGATCGAGACGGCGATGACCGCGATCATCGGCCCGATCACGCCCAGCCCTGTGGTCATCTGGGCGTAGGCCGCGAGGGACAGGGCAAGCACCGCATAGCCGGCGAGGTACTTCCTGTAGGCGATCAAGAGCGTTGGCACCATCAGGACGACGAACAGATGAGTGGCGATGGTGATCAGGATTTGTGCGACCAATTGGACAGGCACGCTGCCCATGGATGCCTGAGCCATGGTTATCTCGGCGTCGTACAGAAACATCTGCAGTGAAATGACAGTTATTGCGGCCATTACCAGCGCAGCCAACGCCGCAATTTTTGAGCGTTTCATCTGATCTCCAACGGGTGAAGCAACGTCTGATAAATGAATCTTTCAGCCTCAGCGCTGCGGCCATTGATCCTTGATTTCAAACCACGGCGCCTTCGAAGTGACTTCCACATGTTGCTGTTTTTCAGTGGTGAACGTCGTGTCGAGCGTGCCCAGCGCAACCGAGATCCAGCCGTTGAATTCCCCTTGATTGCTTGCCCAGAACAGCGACGAGCCGCAGTGCGTGCAGAACTGGCGTTGTACCGATTCAGACGATTGATACGACTTCAGCTGGTCAGCACCTTCCAGCAATTCCAGGTTCTGGCGCTGCACGCTGCCATAGCTGGCAAACGCCGCGCCGTGGCTTTTGCGGCACTGGCTGCAATGGCAATGCGAAAGCGCCTTGGGCCGCGAACGGATCTGGTATTTCACCGCTCCGCACAGGCAACTGCCCCGGAAGGTCTGAGGGGAGGGCGTGAGCATTGTTATTGCGAATCCTTATAGGTAATGGCTTGTTTCAAGGGGGCAGGTGACGGCGCCAGAAACCCGCTGATCAGGGAAATCACCTGTTGCTGAATGACCGCACGCGGACGACCACCGTCGCCATCGGTGCAGATGATGCTGTCGCCCGGTACATCCTCGTCGAGCATGGCCACGGCGCCAGGTTTGCAGATTGCCATGAAACTGAAGTGACTGGCGTCGCTGATCTCGACGAAATGCGATGAGGTTTTTGGCAGACGTTTGGCGAGGTCGACGGACTCCAGTTCAGCGGGCAGTTCTTTCGACGGCACGCCGGCAGCGATCACCAGGATCGGCACGGGGTAGGCCGCGAGGCTGGCGTCGGTCATCCCGCGCGACAGGCCCAGATCCAGTGAAACCACGGCAGTGACGCGCTTGTCACGCCAGTCGGCGGCCAATTGAGCTTTCGCTTGCGCAGTGTTTGCAGTGTTCATTTGTTGGTAGGCGGTGCAACTGGCGAGTTGCGTGTGGACCTTGCAGTCTTCGGCAAATCGTTCGGGGTCGAAGCGCGCGCCGCCGGTTTCGAGCACTGTCCAGCCGCCGAGAGAATGGCCCACAACAGCAATTCGATCCTTGGTCACTGCGCCGAATTTTTCTGGCTGAGCCGTCACGGCATCGATGGCGCGGCTGAGGTCAACGGGGCGTTGCCACAGCTGCGCCGCTGCTTGCGGGCTGCGGTCGCGACTGGTGGTGCCGGGGTGGTTGACCGCCGCGACGATGTAACCTTGATGGGCCAGTGCACTGGCCAGCCATGTCTGGTTGATCCAGCTACCGCCATTGCCGTGGGACAGCACTACCAATGGATGCTCGCCCTTGGCGGCCGGGGCGTCGAGCACCGCAGGCGCACCGACGAAGACCGGGTTGTCGCCGAACAGTTGTGGCGTCGCAGCGGTGGTCGCACTCGGGTACCAGACGACCATTTCTACCGGGCGCTCATTGCGCGGATCCGCCAGCGTGGCGTACTGGAAACCAACGGGTTGGGCGTCAGCGAAGGCGTGGCTGCTCAAGCAGATCAGTAGCAGGGCAGTGAGCGTTTTTTTCATTGTTGTTATCTTCCGTGATGGGCCGATTGGGCGAGGTGGACTTTGCCCGATTTCGCGCGCTTCAGCGAGCCTCTTTGAACCCAGAATCTTAAACATTTTCCATCGGCCAGCGCGTGGCCAGATGCGCTGTCAAATAATCCAGAAAGGCTTTGACCTTCGGCGTCATCGCCGCACGTTCCTGCACGCAGGCGTAGATGTCCATCGGCTCGACAACGGAGTGGGTGGCGTCGCTGTGTTCAAACAGCGGCACCAATTGCCCGCTCGCCAGATAAGGCGCTGCGACAAACTCCGCCAGCCGGGTGACCCCGGCGCCGTGAACCGCCATTTGCGCCAGTGCATCAATGTCATCACTGATGGCGGTGGCGTTGATATTGGCGTCGAAACGCTGCCCGTCGCGGATAAAGCTCCAGCGCAGAAAACGCCCGTCCAGGGGATAACGAAAGGCCAGGCAGGCATGGTTTTGCAAATCATCCGGCGATTGCGGCCACCCGGCGCGCTGAAGATAGGCCGGCGCGGCGCACATGATGAAGGGCAGCGAAACGATCTTGCGCGCGACGATGCCGTCCTCCAGTTGCGGCTTGATCCGCAGGCTCAGGTCGATACCGTCCTGAATGTGGTTGATCTTGCCATTGGTGGTCGACAGTTCGATGAGCAGGCGCGGGTGCTGTGCGGTGAAGCCGGCAATCAGCGACGCCAGCACATGGCGGCCAAAAGCAGATGTCGAGGCGATGCTCAGCCGGCCCTGCAACTCGGTTTCATCGCTGCTGATCAAGCTTTGCGCCGATTCCAGATCCGCCGCAATCCGGCGGACTTTCTCGTAGTACACCGCGCCGTTTTCGGTCAGTGCCATGCTGCGCGTGGTGCGTTGCAACAGCCGTACACCTAGGTGTGCTTCTAGCCGATTGAGCGTTTGGCTGACCGCTGCCGCACTGACGCCGAGGGTCTTGGCGGCGCCGACAATCGAGCCGGCTTCGACCACTTTGATAAAACTGGCAATCGCCGCTAACAGATTCATTCATCGTCCCGTCGTGGGTTGATTCGTAAGTTCTGCTTTATAAAGTACCTGCGGCTGAGCGTCTAGTTGCGGCAGACCGGCTTTGCTAACGTGCGGTCTACCTGTCAATGGATGGAAACGCCTTATGAATCAACCAACAAGCTCCGAAGCCCTGATCCTTAGCCGACGCAAGCTGTCGCCGCGCGCCACGCCGTATGTGTTTGCGTTGTACATGGCGACGATCATGGCATTCCTGATGTCGTTGGTGATCACCGCTGCCAATTCGGGCATTGATAACAACTACCTGAGTAATGCCTTGCACGCCTATAAGTTGGCGATGCCGGTGGCGTTCCTGTGCATCCTGGTCGTGCGGCCGATCGTGATCAAACTGGTGGCGTTCACGGTGCATCCGCATCGTTGAAAGGCCCCGCCTCAGCAGTGACTGTTCTGGCGCCTTCGCGAGCAGGCTCGCTCCCACATTTGCAACTCAATTCCCTGCGGGAGCGAGCCTGCTCGCGAATGGCCTCACCACCGATCGACAGGTCTTGTGGGGGACTCAGAAAAACAAACAAGGATTGGCCTGAGGAAACCAATCGAAACTTCGCCAACAACCCAACTGTCCAGACCCTTACACCTCTCGGTGGATGTTCTGCCGGGGCAGCTCCATGCAGCGGAGAAAGACGAGGATCGAGATGACGATGACAGTGGGAGATTTTCTGGTTGAGCGGCTCAGTGAATGGGGCGTTACGCGAATTTTTGGTTATCCGGGCGACGGGATCAACGGCGTGTTCGGCGCGCTGAGTCGGGCCAAGGGCAAAATCGAATTCGTTCAGGCGCGGCATGAAGAAATGGCCGCGTTCATGGCCTCGGCACACGCGAAGTTCACCGGCGAGCTGGGTGTGTGCATCGCCACTTCCGGCCCCGGCGCCTCGCACCTGATCACCGGCCTCTATGACGCGCGCATGGACCACATGCCGGTGCTCGCCATCGTCGGTCAGCAGGCACGCACGGCACTGGGCAGTCACTATCAGCAAGAGCTGGATCTGGTGTCGATGTTCAAGGATGTCGCCGGGGCATTTGTGCAGCAGGCCTCGGCGCCTTCGCAGGTGCGGCATTTGCTCGATCGGGCCGTGCGCACGGCCGTGGGAGAACGCCGGGTGACCGCGCTGATTCTGCCCAACGATTTGCAGGAACTGAAGTATGAAGCACCGGCTCGCGCGCATGGCACCGCGCATTCCGGGGTGGGTTACACGAAACCCAAAGTGCTGCCTTATGACGAGGATCTGCAGCGTGCCGCCGATGTTTTGAATGCGGGCGAGAAGGTCGCCATTCTGGTTGGCGCCGGGGCATTGCAGGCGACGGATCAAGTCATCGCCGTGGCGGAGAAACTCGGTGCCGGCGTCGCCAAGGCATTATTGGGCAAAGCCGCGCTGCCCGATGATCTGCCTTGGGTCACCGGTAGCATCGGCCTGCTCGGCACCGAACCGAGCTACAAACTGATGAGCGAATGCGACACTTTGCTGATGATCGGTTCGGGTTTTCCGTATTCGGAGTTTCTGCCCAAAGAAGGCCAGGCGCGCGGCGTGCAGATCGATTTGCAGCCGGACATGCTCAGCCTGCGTTATCCGATGGAGGTCAATCTGGTCGGCGACTCGGCGGAAACCCTCGCCGCGTTATTGCCACTGCTCGAACAGAAAACCTCCAACAAGTGGCGCAAGAAAATCGAAGGTTGGCGCAGCAGTTGGGAGAAAACCCTCGAAAGACGCGCCATGGCCAAAGCCGACCCGGTCAACCCGCAACGGGTGGTCTATGAGCTGTCGCCACGCTTGCCCGATGAGGCCATCATCACCAGCGACTCTGGCTCCTGCGCCAACTGGTTCGCCCGTGACCTGAAAATCCGCCGTGGCATGCAGTGCTCGTTGTCCGGTGGCCTCGCGTCCATGGGCGCCGCAGTGCCTTACGCGATTGCCGCCAAGTTTGCTTATCCCGAGCGTTCAGTGATTGCGCTGGTGGGCGATGGCGCAATGCAGATGAACAACATGGCCGAACTGATCACCGTCGCCAAATATTGGCGGCAATGGGCGAGTCCGAAATGGATCTGCGCGGTGTTCAACAACGAGGATCTTAATCAGGTCACGTGGGAGCAGCGGGTGATGGAGGGCGATCCGAAGTTCGAAGCGTCGCAAAGTATCCCGGACGTGCCTTACCACTTGTTCGCCATTTCCATTGGCCTGAAAGGCATCTTTGTCGATCGCGAAGAAGACGTCGCCGCTGCGTGGGAAAAGGCATTGGCCTCGGAAGTGCCGGTGGTGATCGAGTTCAAGACCGACCCGAACGTGCCGCCCTTGCCGCCGCACATCAAGCTTGAGCAGGCGAAGAAATTCGCCACGACGTTGCTCAAGGGCGATCCGGATGAAGCCGGGGTGATCGTGCAAACCGCCAAACAGGTGCTCGGCACGGTGCTGCCCGGCAAAAAATAATCGGTAAACGCACAGGTTTGATCGTTCCCACGCTCTGCGTGGTAATGCAGCCCGTGACGCTCCGCGTCACTGGACACGGAGCGTCCCTTGAGGCATTCCCACGCAGAGCGTAGGAACGATCAGGCAGGAGAAACCCGCAGGTGTACTTTTGATTTTCATCGGCTGTGCAGGCTGGAGTCTGGGACGCGAGCACTGGCCGGTATTTCCGGTAGAGGGCACGCATTTGCAGCGCTACGCCGCGCGACTCAACGGCGTGGAAATCAACAGCTCGTTCTACCGCCCGCATCGCCGGCAAACCTATGAGCGTTGGGCCGATGGCGTACCGGAGGCCTTCCGTTTTTCGGTGAAAATGCCCAAACACATCACCCATGAATTACGCCTGGCAGGTTGCGAGGCGGCGCTGGACAGGTTTCTGGCTGAATGCGGCGGTCTGGGCGAACGCCTGGGCTGCTTGCTGGTGCAGTTACCACCTTCGCTGGCGTTTGACGCCGCCAGCGCCGAAACCTTTTTCACGACATTGCGCGAGCGCTTCTCCGGCGCGGTGGTGCTTGAGCCAAGGCATGAATCGTGGGTCAGCGCCGAGCCTATATTAATGACTCACCGGATCGCCCAAGCAGCAGTCGATCCTTCGCGCATCAGCCGTGATATTTCGCCAGGTGGCTGGGCGGGAACACAGTATTGGCGCCTGCACGGCTCACCGCGCATTTACCACAGCGCCTACGATTCACCTTATCTGCAACACCTCGCACACGCCTTGCTGTCAGCGACCGCTGCAGGTGCCACGACCTGGTGCATTTTCGACAACACCGCCAGCGGCGCAGCACTGGGCAATGCCCTGGCGCTGGCGACGCTGACGACAGAATGAGTCAACAGTTTCTCCGCTCATAGGCAGTGTGCCAAAGGTGCGTCGCAGGACGAAACGGCCAACGTATTCATGATTACCTGATTGCGGCTGCGCGATGTGCTGCACGTTAAGACTTTGGTCTGTCAGACCCTTTCTGCAATATCTACTGTGATATCTTTTTGATGGCGCGCTCGCTCTGAGCGATGATTTACCGGTATTCGAGCCGATTGTTTAGTGCAGGAGAGGCAATGTTGAAGGAACAATGGGTGTGCGATGAGACGTTACTGGCGCAGATGCAGGCTGCCAGCGCCGAGGAAATCGATGTATTGGTGGACGTGATCAGCGATTTCGGCCGAGGCCGGGCGGGTCTGGACGCCGAGTGCAAGAAACAGTTGATTCTGGCCAAACATGATCCCCGTGCCGATCGATACTCCGCACCACTGCTTGCACTGCTGGGCCATGAATTGCAGCAGTTCGGCGGCAATTCGGCAATGAACCTCGCGCGCCGCGCACTCGGCCGTACTGCGGTGGCCTACAGCGAAATCGTTGACGACGTGTACAAGAAGCTGAACGGCAAGAGCCCTGCGGACAAGCCACTGGCGCAGAAGGAACGGGAAATTGCGCTGGCCCTGTTTGGTGCCGAATGGCGTGAAATGCCTGCTGCGCAACGGCACGAACGCAGCACGCACATCAAAGTCTTGTCCGGTACGTTCTCGCTGGCATCGGCCTTGGGACTTGGTGCGAGCGGTACGATCATGGGCTTGTCGGCTGGCGGTAGTGCAGCGTTGTTCACCGCTGTTTCCACCGGCCTGCGTTTGAACCCGCTGGGATTGTTGGTCACGGCAGGCATCGGGGCGCAAAGCGCGGCGGCAGAGGCGTATCGGGTCACCGTGCCGTTCGTGGCGCAGATGGGCTGGATCCGTTTGCGTCAGGAAGCGGATGCACAAGCGCCCGTTGCGCCAAAACTGGCCAATCCTGCAACGCTGGCCGGGCAGGGCACGGCGCTGCAGGACATGGTGCTGGCCGATGAGGCGGGCGGTACGTTAATGAAGATCAGTGTGTTCGACCGCGCGCCGGTCATCACCGGCAGTGCCATTCCCGCCGGGCAACTCAGCGCACTCAACCCATTGCTGTCCAATGTCCCGGGCCTGGCGGCGCTGGCCGAGTTGCAAAACGGCAACTACGTTGTGTGCAGTCTGCCATTTGAGACGTTGACCAAAGCCAAGGATCAAGAAGGTGCGGTGCGTGCCTTCGTCACCGAAAGCGGGCGCATCAAGGAAAATGCGCACTTGTTCAGCCCCGACAACCTGCAAAACATTATGCTCAGTGGTGCGCTATGGAATGCCGTCTCGTCGGCGGTCGGGCAGAAACACCTGCACGATATCAATGAGAAACTTTCCGCCATCAAGCGCCAACTGGATGAAGTGCAAGAAGACCTGATCAACCTGCGCCGTGATGATTTGACCGGGCTGGTGGGTTACGTGCAAAGCCTGCTTGATCACTATCCACAGGAAGGCATTGATGCGGCTGCGCTGATGCAACTGGAAAACCGCCAGGTCGACCTGGTGGCCTTGGAGACGTATTTCGAGCGGGAGATGAACAAAGAGGTGGACAAGGCGAAGGCCGTCGAAACAGGCAAGCTGTTCAATGCCGACTCCTCCCGGGTGGCTTTGCTTGAAAGTCTGTCGCGGATGGACATTTGGGTTCAAAGCTATCTGCAAGTCACGCAGTTGCGCGTGGTCGCTTACGCCTTGCTGCACATGGAAAAACCATTGGCACGCTACCGCACCGAAGCGGCGAAAGTGCTGGACAATCTGCAGCGCCTGACCGTGACCGCTGCGGCGAACCAGCAGATTTACAGTGCCCAGATGGAGTTAAGCAACACGCTGTTTTTCAGTGGCAGTGCCGACAACTTGCAACGCTTCAAATCGCAACTGGCGGCGCTCGACAATGATCTGAAAAATGGCCCGATCAACGCCAGGCAACTGCACCGCTCACTGTTCGATCAATCCGATCGTCAGGTACTGCTTCAGGTGCAGAACGGTCAGTTCATCGGCGGTCATCTGCTCGAATCGACGTTCCAACCGGCGTGAGCTCAATGCGCTGCGGGAGCGGATGTACTCCATCCGCTCCCAACGCGGCCTAGTTGCCATCGGCCACTTTTCGTTCGATCTCATCGATCTTGCGTTGCAGCGTCTCGGCGTCCTGCTCCTTTACGCGGTTAGACGAAGGCGTGATGACCTCATCAACGGCTTCGGTGTCATCGTCCCTGTCTTCAAGATCGCGCTTGACCACATTCACCGGTTTGCCGGAGGTGTCGGTGGGCGGGGCGTTCTGGATTTTGCTGTCATCGCTATTCATGGTGCTGACCTCCAGTGATGTAAACATTGGAGGTGCCGTTGCGGTGGGCGTTCGATATTTTTGCGGGGCATCAAACCAATGGCGGCTTGCGCATGCCGCGCAGCGGATCATCGAGCAATCTGAATTGCTCCAGCATGAAATCAATCAGCAAGCGCGAAGACGGCAGCATCCCGTGCCGGGTCGCAAACACTGCATGAATCATTTCAGTTCTCGGCGCCCAGTCAGGCAGGACCACGATCAGTTCCCCTCGCTCAATGAAGTCGTGTACCAACGACATTGGCATCTGCGCAACGCCAACACTGTCGATCGCCGCGCAGCGCAGCATCGGCAGGCCTTTGGTAATCAGGTTCGGGCGATGCTGGAGGGTGAATTCCGAACCGTCCTGATGAAACAGAGTCCAGCTGTAATCGCGTTGCGGACTGCCATGATGAACACTGGGGAACCGGGCCAGATCTTCTGGTGCGCTCGGCGTGCCCAGACGACTCAGCAGTCCGGGGCTCGCAACCAGACACTGTGGCCGCTGGGACATGACGCGGCTGACCAACTCGGAGTCCTGCAGGGGCGGCGGGCGTACCCGTAACGCCAGATCGACACCCTCGGCGACCACATCGACCTGACGATCAGTCGCCTCCAGATGCACCTCCATGCGCGGGTGGATAGCCATGAAACGCGTGATGATTGCGCCCACGCACTCTTCCAGCAGTACGGATGGACAGGTAACGCGCAGCACGCCGCCCGGCTCGGCGTGAGTCAGGGCGATCGCGGCCTCTGCGGCTTCGGCTTCCTTGAGCATCGCACGGCAACGCTCGTAATAGGTTTGCCCCAGCTCCGTGACTGTGAAATGGCGGGTGTTGCGGATGATCAGGCGCACACCGAGGCGCTCTTCGAGCTGGGCGATGCGTCGGCTCAGATTGGACTTGGGAATGCCCAAGGCGCGGGCGGTCTGCGCGAAACCGCCATGATCCACCACCATGACGAAGTACTGAAGGTCATTGAGATCCAGCACGGTCGAAATCCATTCAGTCAGAAGGCGCTAACTATACAAGGCGGATCGTCCCTTGTATGGGAAACACCAGTCCGTTTTTGCGACTACCGCGATGGGTCAGCGGGGTTTTAGATTGCCGACGTTGAATGTCCAGGCTGGCGTGGCCCCGCTGATCAATTTCAAGCCGATCGTCAGCATGATGGCCAAGTTGGCTGACACTCTCAAACCACGCTTTGTAATAGCCTGAACCACCCCCGAGATCTGCGCGCCGGTTGCGCAGGCCTGTGCGATTTCTTTGGATTAACTACGTGAACAAACTCTGTGAGATGCATGCTTTCGTCATGGTGGTCGACACCGGAAGTATTTCCGAAGCCGCACGCCGTTTAGGGATGGCTAAATCGATGGTCAGCCAACGTCTGCAAAACCTGGAAAAACGCTTGGGCAGTATTCTGTTGGAACGCGGACGGCAGGCGCGCCTGACTGATTCGGGCGAGGTGTTTTATCGCTACTGCGTGCGCATTCTGGCTGAAGTCGAAAATGCCGAAGACGCTGTACAAGCCTCCCAGTCGAGCTTGCGTGGCAACCTGCGGCTGGCTGCACCGATGGCGTTCAGCATTCGCTATCTGACGCCGATCCTGTCGTCATTCGCGGTGCGTTACCCGCAATTGCAACTGGATGTCGAATTCGACGATCGGTATGTCAATCTGCACGAAGAGCGCTACGACGCCGCAATCCGTATTGGTGAGCTGCCTGATTCTTCATTGGTGGCGAAAAACATCACCGCCAACCGCCACGTCATTTGCGCCAGCCCCGACTATCTCGCTGCTCACGGTACACCACAGACGCCGCAGGAACTGTCCCGCCATTTCGCCATGCTCTATGTCAATCGCGAGCCCCATGGCATGTGGACGCTGCCGGTGAACAACACGCTGGAGTCGTTTCGCGTGCGCTGTCGCCTGCGCACCAACAATGCCCATCAACTCATGGAAGCGGCCAAGGCCGGCATGGGCTTGGCGATTCTGCCGACGTTTCTTGCCGCGCAGCCGATGGTCGCTGGCGAACTGCAAGAGGTGTTGCCAGCGTATGCACCGCGCGGCGGAAATATCTCGGCGGTGTATCGGCAATCCCTGCGCGCTTCACCGAAACTGCAGGCGCTGATCAGCTTTCTCAGTGAGCAGATCGGCAGTCCACCCGCGTGGGAAAAGCAGCTTGCCGAGCATGCTCGCCAAAGGCAGTGAGTCGTTCGGAATTAACGAAACCCCGATTCGGTTTTTGCCTGCTTATGAGCGTGTGAGTCCTTCCATATGCTTGTTCCCAACAGACGCCACTCCTGCGTCTGACAGGGAAGAAATGCATGAAGAACACCCTTGATACCGTCGACGTACTGATCGTCGGTGGCGGTTCGGCTGGTGCAGTGTTGGCGCGGCGTCTGAGCGAGAACAGCCAGCGCCAGGTCGTGCTGCTGGAAGCAGGCAACAGTTTTGCCGTGAACGACTATCCAGACATTGTCGCCAACAGCGACATTGTCGGTGCCAATGGCAACCCGCAGTTCGAGTGGGGTTACAAAACCCGGGCGGGCTACATCGAGCATCCGATTGGCGCCGTGCGCGGCAAAGTGTTGGGCGGCAGCTCTGCGATCAATGGTGCCGTGGCGATCCGGGCACGGCCCAGTGATTTCGCGCGCTGGAATCTGCCGGGCTGGGGCTATGAAGACCTGCTGCCGTTTTTCAGGAAACTGGAAAGCCACAGCCGTGGTGACAGTGCTTTGCACGGGCATGCCGGGCCGCTTCCGGTACAGCAACTGAGCCATCTGGATGTCACGCCAATGCAGCGGGCATTTATTCAGGCGACTTTCTCCTACGGCTATAAAATCATCGACGACTTTGATGGCGCCGATGCCAACGGGGTTGGTCCGTACCCGATGAACGTCGTCGACGGTGTGCGCATCAACACCGGTATGGCCTACCTCAACGATGAGGTGCGCACTCGTGGCAACTTACACATCCGCCCTGACAGCCTGGTGGATAAGGTCTTGTTCGACGGTCAACGCGCGATCGGAGTGCAATTGAGCGACGGCACGCAACTGCGCGCCGCTGAGGTCATTCTTAGCGCGGGCAGCTATGGCAGTGCGGCGATTCTGCTGCGTTCCGGCGTTGGTCCGGATGCCGATCTGCGGGCATTGCAGATTCCCGTGGTGGCAACGCTGCCAGTCGGCCAACAACTGCAGGATCATCCGTTTTACTACAACGCCTACGCGGCCAATCCACGCTTGATTGGCCGTCAATCCCCGGCCATCGGCGCCAAACTCTGGTCCCACAGCCGCAGCGCGGAGTCCGGCGATCTGGACCTGCACATCACTGCGACGCACCTGTTTCCCCACGAACAGAGCCCGACCAACATCGGCTTCGTGCTGGCGGTTGCGCTCACGCGGCCACGGTCCCGAGGCACGCTCACTCTGGCCAGTCGCGATCCGCTTACAGCGCCGATCATCGATCTGAATTTTCTCGCCGAACCCGAGGACCGTCAGCGCCTGCTCGACGGCATTCGCCTGGCCCGCAGGATCGGTGGCACAACACCGTTGAACGCCCTGATTCACAGCGAACTCAATCCGGGGGCGGGGGTTGCGTCGGACGAAGCGCTGTTGGCCAGCGTCCGGGCGAGCCTGGACACCTATCACCATCCAACTTCAACCGCTCCGATGGGTGTGCTCGGTGACAAGCATGCCGTGGTGGATTTGCAGGCCCGGGTCCTTGGTCTGCACGGGCTGCGCGTGGTCGATGCGTCGATCTTCCCCGATGTGCCGTCGGTAGCCACCAACATCACTGTGATTGCTTTTGCGGAAAAAATCGCCGCGCTTTACGCCTAATTGTCAGGACGATGCTGCTATGAACAACACTCCCGTTTTGAATTGGATCGATGGCCAATGGCACGATTCCGGTATTTACAAAGACTCGATTGACCCCGCGACGTATGAGCAGATTGGTTGTTATGCCGAGGGGAGCGCGGATACCGCGCAACGGGGCATTGAAGCTGCCCTGCGTTCGTTTGCGCAGTCCTCTTGGAAAGACGATCGCGCCCTGCGTGGCACGGTGCTGCTGGAGCTGGCGGAGGCCTTCGAACGTAACGCCGAAGCGTTGATTGACACACTGGCGCTGGAAAACGGCAAGATCCGTCCGCAAGCGGAATTTGAAGTGCGCATGGTGCCGTCCAAGTTGCGTTATTACGCGGCGTTGGCGCGTACCGAGTATGGGCGCGCAGCGGAGCCGACACCGGGGCGGATTTCCCTTGTATTGCGCCAGGCTGTCGGTGTGGCAGGCATCATCGTGCCGTGGAATTCACCGGTGGTGTTGATGATTCGTTCGCTGGCACCGGCGTTGGCCGCCGGTTGTACAACTGTGATCAAAATGCCGGGGCAGACCGCCCAGACCAATGCATTGGTCGCACGCATCATGAGCGAGGCGCGGTCACTGCCGCGCGGTGTGATCAATCTATTCAGCGAAGCGGGCGCGGCGGGGTCTATACATCTGGTCGAGTCGCCAAAGGTGCCGGTGATCAGTTTTACCGGCAGTACCGGCACTGGCCGGGCGATCTCGGCGGCAGGGGCGCAACACCTCAAGCGTTTTGGTCTGGAACTGGGCGGTAAAACGCCGATGCTGGTGTTCAACGATGCCGATCTCGAGGCAGCCGTTCCGGTGCTGCTCAAAGCCTTGACGGTGTTCGCCGGCCAGTTCTGCATGACCGGTTCGCGACTACTGGTGCAGCGCGATATTGCCAAGGCACTGACTGATCGTCTGGCGGCAGTTCTTGAGGCCGTGCGCGTGGGGCCCGCAGCAAATCCGGCCAGTGAAATGGGGCCGTTGATCGACAAAGCCAATGTGCAACGGGTCAATCAAGTGGTCGAGCAGGCAATTGTCGACGGAGCGCAAGTGATTGTGCGCGGTGGGCCGGTCGTGGAAGGGCCACTGGCTAAAGGCGCGTTTTATCGACCGACATTCTTGCGTGTCAGTGATCCAAACATGGCTATTGTCCAGCAAGAGACCTTCGGGCCGGTGCTGACCTTGCAGGTATTCGACAGCGAAGCCGAGGCAATCGAGTTGGCCAATAACAGCGAGTTCGGTCTGGCGGCCAGCGTCTGGACCCGTGATGTCGATCGCTCGTTACGCGTTGCCCGCGAGTTGGAGGTCGGTACCGTCTGGATCAACGATTGGGCCATGGTGTTCGACGAATTCGAAGAGGGTGGCTGTAAGCAATCGGGGCAGGGCAGGCTTAACGGTGTGGCGGCCATGGATGATTTCATCGAGTACAAACACATCGCACTCAATCCCGGTCTGCGTCAGGCATGAATGCCGTGTGCTTGCAACGCTTGCTGATCGGCGCCGTGCTGGCCGGGACGCTGGCATCTTCCTCAGCCTTGTCTGCCAACGACACAAGGAATGACACGATGGCCCCAGAGCCGTTGTACGACGCTTTGCTCGATGCGCTCAATGCCACCTTCGGCCGTCATCCGGGGTTTCGTGCGACCCATGCCAAAGGCCTGTTGGTAAACGGTACATTCAAGGCTTCGCCGAACGCCAGCACCCTCAGCCGGGCTGCGCATTTGCAGGGGCAAACGGTGCCGGTGGTACTGCGGTTCTCCAACTTCAGTGGCGTACCCGCCACCGCTGACGGAGATCCGCTGGCCAGCCCGCGTGGTCTGGCAGTTCGGTTTACCCTGGCCGGCGGCGAGGTCACCGATATCGTGACGCACTCGTTCGACGGCTTTCCGGTGGCCACGCCCGAAGATTTTCTGATCTTCCTGCAAGGCATTGCCGCTAATGTCGCCACACCTCCCGATCCGCTGCCCCTGCACAGCTTTCTGGCGAGTCATCCACGGGCGCGGGCTTTCCTCGATGCACCGAAACCGGCGCCGCGCAGTTATGCGGGGCTCGAGTACTTCGCGGTCAATGCTCTGGTATTCAGTAATCATCGGGGCGTTGAAACAATCGGCCGTTACCGTATCGAGCCACTGCTCATGCAGCCGCTATTGAGTGACGCCGAGGCAGCGGCGAAGCCGGCGGATTACTTGCAGTCGGAAATGGCAGAGCAACTGGCCAAAGGATCGCTGACGCTGCGTCTGGTGTTGCAATTGGCGTCAGCGGAGGATGCTATCGAAGACGGCTCCGTTGCGTGGTCGCGTCAGCATCAGGAGGTCGAGTTGGGCATTTTCAGCCTCGACTCACTGGCGCCGGCCGATGCGCAGTTCGGCGCCCAGCAGCAGTTGGCCTTCAGTCCGGGACGTTTGCTTGACGGCATCAGCCTCAGTGCCGATCCAATGACACTGGCGCGGGATCGCATCTATCAGCGCGCGGTACTCCGGCGACAGCAACGATGAGCAGCCCTTCGGGGGCCCGTTGGAAGCAGTGGGTATTGTCATGGCTGATCGTTTTGCCGCTGTCGGTGAGCATGCCCTGGGGATTGGCGGCGCTGCTGGAGGTGGCGAACCTGCAATGGCCAGCATGGCTGTTCAAAGTGGTGGTGGCCGGGTTGATCTCTTTCAACATGGTCTACTGGATGCTGCCGTTGAGCGCTAGGCTGACGGCGCGCTGGTTGCTGCGTTGAAACCTGCGCGTCGCCCTCCACTGACGGGGAGGGCGACGCATCGGGTTCAATCCTTGAGAATGTCGCGATCCTTGGTTTCCGGCAGGAAGAACGTGCCCAGTATCGCTGTCATCACCGCAATCACGATCGGATACCACAAGCCGTAGTAGATATCCCCGGTCGCGGCGACCATGGCAAACGCCACCGTCGGCAGGAAGCCACCAAACCAGCCGTTACCGATGTGATACGGCAGCGACATCGAGGTATAGCGGATGCGGGTCGGGAACAGCTCGACCAGCCACGCGGCAATCGGGCCATAAACCATGGTCACGTAGATCACCAGCACGGTCAGCAGGAGCAACACCATTGGGTAGTTGGTTTTCGCCGGGTCGGCTTTCTCCGGATAACCGGCTTCCTTGAGCGCGGTGCCGAGGGTCGCGGTGAACGCATCGTTGCGGGTCTTGAAGTCGGCGGCCGGCAGGGCGCTGCCTTCGAAACTCTCGACGACTTTATCGCCGATGCGCACTTGTGCGACGGTGCCCGGCTCGGCAATCACGTTCTCATACGGGATCGCCCGTTTTGCCAGCAGGGTCTTCGCCAGGTCGCAGGAACTGGTGAATTTGGCCTTGCCCACCGGGTCGAACTGGAACGAGCACTGATCCGGGTTGGCGATCACTTTGACCGGGTTCTTCTCCTGGGCGATAAACACATCAGGGTTACCGTACTGGGTCAGCGCGTGGAAGATCGGGAAGTACGTCAGCGCCGCCAGCATGCACCCGACCATGATGATCGGCTTGCGCCCGATCCGGTCGGAAAGGCTGCCGAAAATCACGAAGAACGGCGTGCCGATCAGCAGCGAACCGGCGATCAACAGGTTGGCGGTTTGCGGGTCGATCTTCAGCGTCTGCAGCAGGAAGAACAACGCGTAGAACTGCCCGGTGTACCAGACCACCGCTTGCCCGGCCGTGCCGCCGAGCAATGACATGATCACCACTTTGAGGTTGTCCCAGCGCGCGAAGGATTCGGTCAGCGGCGCTTTCGACGCCTTGCCTTCAGCTTTCATTTTCTGGAACACCGGTGACTCGCTCAGCTGCAGGCGGATGTACACCGAGACGATCAGCAGCAGGATCGACAACAGAAACGGAATCCGCCAGCCCCACGCTTCGAAGGCTTCAGTGCCCAGCGCCGTGCGGCAGGCGAGGATCACCAGCAGCGACAGAAACAGGCCGAGGGTCGCGGTGGTTTGAATCCACGAGGTGAAGAAGCCGCGCTTGTTGCGCGGCGCGTGTTCGGCCACGTAGGTCGCGGCGCCGCCATACTCGCCGCCCAACGCCAGGCCTTGGAGCAAGCGCAAAGTGATGAGGATGACCGGCGCGGCAACACCAATGGTCGCGTAACCGGGCAATATGCCGACAATTGCGGTGGAGACGCCCATGATGACGATGGTGATAAGGAAGGTGTGTTTGCGCCCGATCATGTCGCCGAGACGGCCGAACACAATGGCTCCGAACGGCCGCACCGCGAACCCGGCGGCGAAGGCAAGCAGGGCGAAGATAAACGCGGTGGTTTCGTTAACGCCAGCGAAGAAGTGCTTGGCGATGATCGCTGCCAGAGAGCCATAAAGGTAAAAGTCGTACCACTCGAAAACCGTGCCCAAGGATGAAGCGAAGATAACCTTGCGCTCCTCCTTGGTGATGCCGCCGCTGCGCGGTGGACTGCCGGTGGATGCTGTGTCGATTGTGGCCATGGGTGTTCTCCGTCGTGCTTATTGTTGTAGGCCGGAGTCCCTCGTTACTGCTTGTCGCACTCTGGCCTTGTGGCATATGCCGCCATTGCTCCCGCGTGAAACTTGCACAGTCTGACCGCCTCGCATCGCTGCAAGGTTTCCTGAAGCATAATCAGCTTTTGTCAGATATCCACCCACAAGCCTGCGCACTACGCTTTGACCCAGCGTTGCCGGCTCCACGCACTCAACCAGTCGACCACAAACACCAGCACCAGCATCGCCAGAATCACCGTGCTGGCTTGCGCTTCCTGAAACAGGCTGAGGCTCACATAGAGCATCTGCCCCAATCCGCCAGCGCCGACAAAGCCGAGCACGCTGGCCATGCGGATGTTGTTTTCCCAGCGGTACAGAACGTAGGCGAGCAGTTGCGGCGCAAGGTTCGGCAGCGTGCCGTAGCAAAAGGCGAGGAGCGGATTGCCGCCCTGTAAACGAATGGCTTCGGCCGGTTGTGGCGGGGTATTTTCCAGCGCTTCGGCGAACAAACGACCGAGCACCCCAGTGGTGTGCAGGGCGAGGGCGAGGGTGCCGGCGTTCGGGCCGAGGCCGGCGGCGAGCACCATCAGCGCGGCCCAGACCAGTTCCGGAATCGCCCGCAAGGCATTGAGCAGCAGGCGCGAGGCGCTTTGCAGCGGCCAGCCGAACCGTCCGGCGGCGGGCAGGGCGAGAACGATGCCGAACACGGCGGCGAGCAGGGTGCCGAGGGCCGACATCGCCAGAGTTTCCATCGAACCATGCAAGATGGCTTTCAGGTAATCCGCGCTCAAGTCGGGGCTGAGAAAACGCTGCACATACGCGCCCATCTGCTTGAGGCTGGTGGCGCTGCCCACCTCGCCCAGATCCAGTCCCAGATAAGTGAAGGACGCGATGACAGCCAGCGCGATGCCGGCGATCAGCAGCAAGTTGATCAGACGATTCATGTCAGCCTCCAGCGCAGCAAGCGGCTGAGTTGGTCGGCGGCCAATACCAACACCAGGAAGCACAGCAGGATACTGGCGACCTCACCGCCGGCGAACATGCGGATCGACAGGTCGATCTGCTGACCCAGGCCGCCGGCGCCGACAAACCCCATCACCACTGACGCGCGGATCGCGCATTCCCAGCGATAGACCGTGTACGAGAGCAGTTCTGACCCGACGTTGGGCAACGTGCCGTAAGCAAACGCCGCCAGACGGCCGCTGCCAGCCTGCAACAGTGCGTGCGCCGGACGCTGATCGGTCGATTCAAAAATCTCCGCATAGACTTTGCCGAGCATGCCGCTGTAGGTGATGGCGATGGCCAGCACACCGGCCGCCGGCCCCAACCCTACGGCGCGCACAAACAGCAGCGCCCAGACGATTTCCGGCACGCTGCGCAGGAAAATCAACAGTCCGCGCACCGGCCAGCGCAACAGACGCCCCAGTCGGCTCGGCACGCCACCGCGTGACGCGGCAGACAGCGACAGCGCACGACTGGCGACCAGGCCCGCCGGTATCGCCAACACCAGCGCCAAAGCCATGCCGGCGGTGGCGATGGCCAGAGTTTGCAGGGTGGCTTTGAACAGTAACTGCAGAAACGCTTCGTCGTGCGCCGGTGGCCAGAATTGCGCGACAAAACGGCCCATTTCATTCTGGCTGTCGGGGAGCAATACGCCCAGATTCAGCTCGCTGAGCTGAATGCCCGGCCACAGCAAAGCAATCGCCAGCAACGTCAGCAGCAGACGCGGCCATGCGGCGGGATCGCGTGAATCGGCTTTCAGCATCGTGGAATCTGCACAGTCAGAGGCGCCACCGCAATGGTCGGTGATTGCAGTTTTTCATTGGCGTAAAGCGCGTCGAGCATTTCCGGGGTGACGCGATCAGAAGGGCTGTCGAACAGAATCTGCCCGTCGCGCAGACCGATGATTCGCGGGAAGTGCGACAGCGCCAGATCCACCGCATGCAGGCTCGCCACCAGCGTTACGTTATGTTCGCGAGCATGCCGCGAGAGGATCGACAGCGTGTGCCCGGCCATGACCGGGTCCATGGCTGACACCGGTTCGTCGGCCAAGAGGATTTCCGGCGCCTGATACAACACGCGGGCGATACCGACGCGTTGCAACTGGCCGCCAGACAATTGCTGGCAATGGGCGAACAGTTTGTCGCCCAGGTCCAGTCGCGCCAACGCCGCGCGCGCACCGGCCACATCCAGCGGATGCAACAGGTTCAAAAGACTTTTACCCAGACTCCACTGCCCCAGCTTGCCGGCCAGCACGGCGGTGACCACGCGCTGACGCGGCGGCAACGGCGGCGCCTGATGCACCAGGCCGATCCGCGCGCGCAGACGCTGACGCTGGCGGGCAGACAAGTGCCAGGCGCGTTCGCCGAGCACTTCAATCTCGCCGCTGCTGGGCCGCAGGGCGGTGGCCAGCAGGTTGAGCAAACTCGACTTACCGGCCCCGGACGGGCCAATGATGGCGACCTGTTCACCAACGCCAATCTGCAAGTCGACACCGCGCAGGGCGTCGACTCCATTGGCGTGGCGCAGGCTGCCTTGTTTGAGGCGTAGGGTCATTTCAGCAGTTCGGCGGCGCGGGCGGCTTCCTCGATGCCCTTGTAGTTCTCGGGCTTGGTGTCGATGAAGCGGCTGGCCGCTTGCAGATCAAGAATCTTCTTCTGCTCAGGGTTGGCCGGGTCCAGATCAAGGAAGGCTTTTTTGATCTTCGCCGCGAGCGCCGGGTCGAGGGTGCCGCGCACGGTCCAGTTGTAATCGAAGTAGGTCGGGGTGGTGGCGAAGACTTTCACTTTGTTGGTGTCGACCTTGCCGGCGTCGACCAGTTTCTGCCAGACACTGGCGTTCAGCACACCGGCGTCAACCTTGCCAGCCTGCACCCAGGCCACGGTGGCGTCGTGGGCGCCGGAGTAGGCGACACGGCTGAAATAGCCCTCAGGCTTGATGTTGTCGTTTTTCAGCATGAAGTAACGCGGCATCAGGCTGCCGGAGGTCGACGACACCGAACCGAAGGCGAAGGTCTTGCCCTTCAAGTCGGCGAGGCTATGCACATTCGGGTCAGCGGTGATGAATTTGCTGGTGAACTGTGCATCCTGTTCGCGTTGTACCAACGGGATTACTGGCGTCGTTGCGTCAGTTTTCAAACGTGCCTGCACAAAAGTGAAACCGCCGAGCCAGGCCATGTCGAGGCGATCGGTCGCGAGTGCTTCAACCACTGCCGGGTAGTCCGCCACCGGGACGAACTGCACTTTCATGCCCAGTTGTTGTTCCAGATAAGCACCCAGCGGTTCGAACTTGCGCAGCAACTCGGTCGGGGCTTCATCGGGAATCGCGCTGACGCGCAAAACGTCGGCCGCTTGGGCCATGAATGCAGAAAAGGACAGGGCCAGGCCGGCGGTCAGTGCCAGTGTTCGTTTGAGCATGGAATTCTCCGTTTCGTGAGCGTCAAAAAGTGTGAAGAGCTGAACCAGGGCGCTACGTGAGGGTAGACGAATCGGCGAGGTTATACGTATTCGCACGCGTAAAGGCCAGCGCCATCAGGGCAGGAATGGTCAAAAGCGTTCGTCGAGTATTGCCGGCAGGGTGAGCTCCTTGACGTAGCTGGCCGAAGACAGACTCAGAATCATGCGCACCACCTGAACGACATCGTGAACTGGAATCAGCTGACCCTCGCCACGCTGCGCAGCCAGATCTCGCGGCGTGCTCAGCCGATCCTCGGTGTTGAGATACCCCAGATTCAGGCAAGTCACCGCCAGACGCTGCTGTCGGTAGCCTTCGCGCAGCGTACCGGCAATCCCGCGCAGGGCGAATTTGGAGGCGCCGAAGGCGACTTCCGGACGCCCGCTTTGCGGCAGGCCTGAAGTCGATCCGGTGAGGATGATTCTGGGGTGGGGGCTTTTCAGCAGAAGCGGAAGCAGGCGTTTGATCAGCAGGATTGTTGCGCTGATGTTGCAACTGACGATGGCTTGCAATTCGTCGTCCGGACTGTCGAGAAAGTCATAGGCTGGATCGAAAGCCGACTCTTCCCAGATACCGAGGTTGTAGATCAGCGTATCCAGCCCATCGTCGACGACCGCATGCTCGATGGCGTGCGCGGCTTTGGCCGGGTTCATCAGATCGGCTTCCACCCAGCGTACTGGATGCTCTGCCTCGCACACCAAACCTTCGGGACGCGTGCGGGACACACCAATCAGCGTGTCTCCCGCGTTACCCAAGCCTTCGATAAAAGCTCGGCCCAAGCCTTTACTGGCACCCACCACCAAAATGTTCATCGATCCTCTCCCTGATCTGAATGCTGATGTGGGGCAGCATGCAAACAGACGACCTCTGAAATGGCAAACGAATGGGTGTGTCCGGATATTTACGGCAACCTGGCAATCACCTTGATCTCGAAATCAAACCCATACAGCCACGTCACACCAACCGCCGTCACCGTCGGATGCGGCGCCTCGCCCCAGAACTCGGTCAGCACCACATCCCAGATCGTCTCGAATTTCGACTGGGGGTCAACGATGAATACGGTTACATCGACCACGTCATCGAAGCTGGCACCGGCCTCTGCAAGGATTGCATTGAGGTTAGTGAACGCCTGACGCACCTGATTTTTCAGGTCCGGCGCTGGCGTGCCGTCCTCGGTGCTGCCGACCTGTCCCGAGACAAACAGAAAACCGTTGGAGCGAATGGCTGGCGAGTAACGGTGGCGTTCGTAAAGCGTGCGGCGTGCGGATGGAAAAACAACATCGCGCTGAGTCATGGAAGTGTCTCCTTCATTTGAGTTGATGGAGCCACTGTAGGTATTTGCAGGCCAGCGATAAACGCGCAAGCTTGGCGTTCACTGTTTGTGAAATCCAAACAATCGAGGGCAGACCTTGGACCGTTTTGACGCAATGCAGGCCTTCGCCCGAGTGGTCGAGGCGGGGAGTTTCACCAAAGCGGCGGAAACCTTGCACATGAGCAAGACCACCGTGACCCAACTGGTTCAGCAACTGGAGGCGCGCCTGCGGGTCAAGTTGCTCAATCGCACCACGCGCAAGGTCAACGTCACCGCCGATGGCGCGGCGTATTACCAACGCGTGATCCGCTTGCTCGCCGACCTCGATGATGCCGAAACCAGCCTGCCCGGCGCGGCGGCATCACCTTCGGGCCGGCTGCGAGTGGACGTCCCGAGTCCGCTCGCACGGTTGATTCTGGTGCCGGCCCTGCCCGAGTTTCACGCGCGCTATCCGGATATCCAGATCGACATGGGCGTCAGCGACCGTATTGTCGACATCATTGATGAGAACGTCGATTGCGTGGTGCGCGGCGGCGAACTCATGGACCTGTCGCTGATGGCACGCAAGGTCGCCGATCTGCAGTTGGGGGTGTTTGCCGCACCGCAATACCTGGCGCGCGCGGGCATTCCCGCGCACCCGAGAGACCTGGAAGACAGCCACCATCGAGTGGTCGGTTTTCTCTGGGCACGCACCGGCAAACCGGTGCCATATGCCTTGCACAACGCCAGCGAAAACCTGCAAATCAAGGGACGGCACGTTTTGGCAGTCGATGACGGCAACGCCTACCTCGCGGCAGGCCTGGCGGGCATGGGCGTGCTGTGGCTGCCCAAGTACATGTCTGCCGCCCATCAAGCGCGTGGCGAGCTGGTGCCGCTGTTCGAAGACTGGAAACTCGCGCCGATGCCGCTCTACATTGCTTATCCGCCGAACCGGCATGTCAGCCTGAAATTGCGCGTGTTTATCGATTGGGTCGTTGAGTTAATGGCGTAGAAGCATTGTGGTGCAGTTATTGCTAGCTGCTGTGCCAGTGCCGTCAAAATACCAACACAATCAGGCGACTTGAAAGCCCGTAGTGATGAGATGCATGGCTTTCAATTCTAGGAGCTTCACCCGCATGAATATGTACATCGATATCGTCGGTGCGTGCAATCTGAGCTGCCCGTCTTGCCCAATGGGCAACTCGGAAAATCTCAATTTCAAAAAAGCCATGCAGCTCGACATGTTCAAGCAGATTGTCGATAAGGCCAAGACAGAGGGCGTCGACACCATCTACCTCTATAACTGGACCGAGCCGCTGATTCATCCAAAAATTGGCGAATTTATCGAGATCATTAACGCTGCCGGCATGGGCAGTGGCATCAGCACCAACCTTAATCTCGCCAAGAATATGGAAAAGGCCCTGATGGCCGAGCCGAGTTACTTCCGTATTTCGCTCTCGGGTTTTTACCAGGAGACCTACGAAAAGGGCCATGTCGGCGGCGATATCGAAGTTGTAAAACAAAACATGATCGCCCTGCAGGAGATCAAACAGCGCTTGGGTCTGAGAACCCGTGTGGATGTTTACTATCACCGCTACCTGGATAACATCGAAGAAGAATCACTGATGCGCGCGTTCAGTGAGCGTCTTGGCTTCATCTTCACCACCGGGTATTCGGTGATGATGCCGCTGGAGAAGACACTGGCCATTGTCGAGCGTGACCCGTCTGTCACGGCTACGGACATTGACACCCTGAAACGCCTCGCATTGCCGCCGTACGACGATCTCGTCAACGTCATCCAGCAATTTCCCAAGATGGCGTGCACGCTCAAGGATGACTGGCTGGTCATCGACTGCAATGGCAACACGGTGCTTTGCTGCACGATCTTCAATCAGACCGAGTATCAGGTTGGCAAGTACCTCGACATGCCGCTTGAAGAGCTGACGCGGCGTAAATCGACGCAGAAAAACTGTGTCGACATGTGCGACCGCTGCGCCAATAAAGGCCTGCATATCTACTCGATGCATCCCAATCAGGGTGTGCTGGAGCGGCACGCGGTGAATCGCATCATCGATTTCGAGCACTTCGCCAGCCAGGGTCTCACGGTGGACAGCGAGCGTCTCGGGCGTGCGGGCGAAGTCAGCGCAGAAAACTTTGATGAAGCCCAGTACCTTCGATTGAATGACGATGTCAGGATCGCGATTTCCCAGGGATCGTTCTCCAGCGGTTATCAGCACTACGTGCTGTGTGGGCGTCTCGAGGGGCGTTTAGGCGCCGGGGTTTTCTCGGCTGTTTGAGCCAAGGCTCAGGTTGGCGGATAACCAATCGATAAAAGACCTGGCCATGGGGTCATTTTCACTGTCGCGGTGGGTCAGCAGTGCCCAGTTTGGCCCGCGAATAGTCGCCTCGACCAGCGGTTGCAACAAGCCGTCAGCTCGCGCCTGACGGCTTAGCAACTGACTCACCAGCGCAATCCCAAGCCCCGCGCAAGCCGCGTCCAGTAGCAGCCCCGGGTCGGAAAAATTCAACCCCTGAGCCTGCTGGCCGACATCGATACCGGCCTCGACCGCCCAATGGCTCCAGTCCATTTCCCGCTCGCCATGCAAGGTGCTGCGTTGCGCTGCCGGCGTGTTCAGCAGGCGCGGATGGCACGCCGGATAAAGTCGATCGCTTTGCAGCACTTTGAAACTGCACTCAGCCTGCGCGCTGATATCGTCGCGAATCGCGATGTCGATGGTCTGCGTGGCCATATCCGGCACCTCGTCGGTACTGTAGATCCACAGATCCACGTCGGGATGCTGATCGCGAAAGTCCGCCAATCTTGGCAACAACCAATGCCGGGCAAACGCCGGCGTCGTGTTGAGCACCAGTTGATTGGGTTTCTGATACTGCCCCAGGCGCCGAATCCCCACTGCCAATTGCTGCAACATCGCTTGCGTGGTGCTGAGCAAATCGTGCCCGGCATCGGTTAACGCGACGCTGCGACCGCTGCGAAAAAACAACGGCTGCTCAAGGTAAGCCTCAAGGCTGCGAATCTGCTGACTGATCGCCGATTGAGTGAGGTTCAACTCGTCGGCAGCCTTGTGAAAACTGCCCAGCCGGGCGGCGGCTTCAAAACCGCGCAGGGAGCTGAGTGGCGGCCAGTGCTTGAGCATATCGATAAGTTCCTCTAATCAGTTGTGCGCTAAATCCATTGTTTGTTTGCCTGTTTGCGCGTCCGTAGCATTGGCGGCGTGAACACATTGGCTTAACTAACGAGGCTTATCATGCAGCACAACGATAATAAAAACAGCGTCTGGATGATGCCGGCAGAGTGGGCTACCCACGCCGCAACGTGGATGGTCTGGCCGCACAACAAAGCGCTGTGGGAGTCGGGCTGGGGTGTGACCCTTGCACAAGTGCAGGAAGATTTCGCTCGCGTGGCCAACGCCATCGCCCGATTCGAACCGGTGAAACTGGTGGTCGATCCGTCCGCCGTCGCCAGCGCCAAGGTGTTGTGCGGGCCGAACATCGAGCTGATTGCGCTGGCCGTGAATGACAGCTGGTGCCGCGACTCAGGCCCGACCTTTGTTTGCCATCCGCAGCAAGGCCTGGCCGGTGTCAGCTGGCGCTTCAACGCCTGGGGTGGCAAGTCGGCGCATGAACTGGATGAAAGCCTGGCTCGCCGTGCGCTCAATCACCTTGGCCTGGAATGCTTCGGCACGCCGCTGAGTAATGAAGGCGGGGCGATTCATGTCGACGGCGAAGGCACGCTGATCACCACTGAATCGGTGCTGCTCAACCCCAATCGCAACCCCGGCATTGGCAAAGCGGAGATGGAAGAGATCTTCAGCCGTTTGCTCGGCGTCAAGAAAACCATTTGGCTGCCGGGCGATCCGGATTACGTCACCGGCGACATGACTGACGGCCACGTCGATGGCGTCTGCGCCTTTGCCCGGCCTGGCGTCTTGTTGGTGGATGCCACTCACGACACATCCTCGGTGTACGCCGAAGTGGCGCGGGAAAACCGCCGTGCGCTGGAACTGGCCACCGATGCGCAGGGCCGCAAATTCGAGCTGATCGAACTGTTCGAAGCCACCGACGCTGTCGACACTGAAGCCGAAGTGTTCTGCGCCTCGTACACCAACTTCTACATCGCCAACGGCGCGATCATCATGCCAGCGTATGGCATCGAGGCTGACAACGTCGCCGCCAAAGTCCTGGAGCAAGCCTTCCCCGGCCGCGAAGTGGTGCCGGTGCGCATCAATCATCTGGCCCATGGCGGCGGCGGGGTGCACTGCATCACGCAACAACAGCCAGCCTGGCCGCTGAGAGGTTGAACGCATGAGCATTCTGACCATCGCCAGCACCCAGATGCCGTGCACCTGGGACTTACCCGGCAACCTTGATCGCGCCGAGCAGCTCGTCCGTGACGCAGCGCAGCAGGGCGCGCAAGTGATCCTGTTGCAGGAGCTGTTCGCCACGCCGTACTTCTGCATCGAACAAAGCCATAAACACATGGCTTTGGCCGAGGAATATCGCGACAGCCATGTGCTCGCGCGCTTCGCCGCACTGGCCCGCGAGTTGGGCGTGGTATTGCCGCTGAGCTGGTTCGAAAAGGCCGGCAACGCCTACTTCAACTCGCTGAGCGTGGCCGATGCCGACGGGCGCCTGTTGGGTGTGTATCGCAAGACCCACATTCCCAACGCCATCGGCTATCAGGAGAAGGAATACTTCAGTCCCGGCGACACCGGTTTCAAAGTCTGGGACACCGCGTTCGGCCGCCTCGGCGTCGGTATCTGCTGGGACCAGTGGTTCCCCGAAACCGCCCGCTGCCTGGCGTTGATGGGCGCCGAAGTGCTGCTGTATCCGACGGCTATCGGCTCTGAACCCGGCTGCACGGCGCTGGATTCTCGTGACCATTGGCAGATGACCATGCGCGGCCATGCTGCTGCCAATCTGCTGCCGGTGGTGGCGGCGAACCGGGTCGGGCGAGAGGTCGCGGCTACCGATCCGAGCCTGCAAATGAGCTTCTATGGCTCGTCGTTCATCAGCGATCACAAGGGCCAATTGCTCGCCAGCGCTGATCGCGACAGCACTGGCGTGTTGCTGCACTGCGTCGATCTGGCGGCCATGCGCGAAGAGCGATTGAGCTGGGGCATATACCGCGATCGTCGTCCGGACATGTACGGGCCGCTTCTCAGTCAGGATGGTCGCCAACTTCACGCACGCTGGAACACTCAAGGGGTTTGATATGGCTATCCACCACAAACGCTTGCGCGGTGCGATCGGTCTGGCGTTGATCTGCTTGATACCGTCGCTGCACGCCGAAGACAAAACCCTGCGGCTGTACAACTGGGCCGATTATTTTGCCGAAGACACCTTGAGCCGTTTTACTGCCGAAACCGGGATCAAGGTGATCTACGACGTCATGGACGGCAGCGAAACACTGGAGGCGAAGATGCTATCCGGCGGCAGTGGCTACGACCTGATCTTCCCCGGCGACACCGTCGCCGAGCGCTTGATGCGTGCCGGCAGCCTGATGCCGCTGGATCAAGCGAAGCTGACCGAACTGGCCGACATCGAACCCGGTTTGCAGAAACTGCGCAGCCATTACGAGCACTCCAGCAAAGCCACGGTGCCTTACACCTGGGGCACCATCGGCCTGACCTACAACGAAGAGCAGATCAAAAAACGCATGGCCGACGCGCCGGTCAACAGCCTCGACATGCTGTTCAAACCGGAGCTGGCGGCGAAATTCGCCGATTGCGGGATTTCGATGATCGATTCGCCGGACGAAGCCTTGGCGGTGGTGCTCAATTACCTCGGTCGCGATCCGCGCAGCGGCAAAGCCGAAGATCTGGCAGCGGCCAGCGAGTTGCTGATGAAGTTGCGGCCGTACATCCGCAAGTTCCAGTCGCAACCGGTCACTGACCTGGTCAATGGCAACCTGTGCCTTTCGCTCGGCTACAGCGGCGACATGACCCAGGCGCAACGCACTTCGGACAGCGCCGGTAAGCACACCAAGTTTCAGTATCGCGTGCCGCGCGAAGGCACCACGGTGTGGATGGACACCATGGCCATTCCGGTCGACGCGAAACACCCGGAATACGCCTACGCGTTTATCAACTTTGTCATGCGCCCCGAGAACATGGCAGCGATCAGCAATTTCACCGGTTACCCGACCTCCAACGCCAAGGCGCGGGCGAGTGTCGATGAAAGCATGCGCGACAACCCGGATATCTACCTCGACGAAGCGACCTATGCTCGATTGATTCCGGGCAAGGATATTCCCCAGGCCGACATGCGCGCGCGCATGCGCACCTGGACCAAATTCAAGACTGCCACTGGCAAATGATCAACGGCCGGCGTACGCGTCGGCCCTTCACTGAAAGACAGGAAACCCACATGACGACTCGTCGCGATTTCATCAAACAGGCCTCGGTGGTCGCCGCTGTCAGCGCTGCGGTGACAGGCCTGGGCCTGTCGCCGGGCAAAGTCCTGGCTGCCGCGCAAGGCCGCTGGTTCATGCCCGACGAGGGCGATAAACATGAGCGCGCCTACATCGCTTTCGGCGCGCAGGATGCGATTTGGGAAGACTTCACCGAAGACGTCCAGGAAGCGCTCGGCCGCATTGCCCGCGCCATCGCCCGGTTTGAACCAGTCACCGTGTTCTGCCGCAAGAACGAACGCAGCATCGCCGAAGAATTCTGCGGCACGCGCAATATCACTTACGTCACTGCCGGGCTGGATGACATCTGGATGCGCGACATCGGCGCCAACTTCGTCATCGACGACAAGGGTGGTCTCGGCGCGGTGGACTTCAACTTCAACGGTTGGGGAGGCAAACAACAGCACAGTAAAGACGCGAAGATCGCCGCACTGGTCGCCGACGACGCGCAAGCCACGTACATCCGCACCGATCTGGTGGGCGAGGGCGGCGGCATCGAGGTCGACGGCCACGGCACCGGGATCATGACCGAGAGCAGCTGGATCAACAGCAACCGCAATCCGGACTGGAGCAAGGCCGATGTCGAAGCTGAACTGAAGGAACGCCTGGGCCTGCGCAAAATCATCTGGCTGCCGGGCATTAAGGGCAAGGACATCACTGACGCTCACGTCGATTTCTATGCGCGCTTCATCAAGCCCGGCGTGGTCATCGCCAACCTCGACACCGACCCTGAATCCTACGATCACAAGGTCACCCTGGCGCACTTGGAAATCCTCAAAAACGCCACTGATGCTGACGGTCGCAAATTACAGATCCACACGATGTCGCCGCCGCTGAAACCGCGCCAAAGCAAGTTCAACCAGAACAACCCGGACTTTGCCGCCGGTTACATCAACTACTTCGTGATCAACGGCGCAATCATCGCTCCGGAATTTGGCGATAAAGCGGCAGACAAGAAGGCCTTTGATCTGCTCTCGCAGCTGTATCCGCAGCGCGAAATCGTCCAGCTCAACATCGATGCAATCGCCGCCGGTGGCGGTGGAATTCACTGCGTGACCAGCCATCAACCACAGGCATGATTGACTCTGACGCGGATCAAGCCAACTATCGGCGCACAACAACATGACCGATGGACCCGAACTTGATCGAACGACGCCAATTCAGCGGAGGCATGAAGGGGAAAAACCTCCGCTATCTGAATGAGCAAAGCGCGGATGACCCGCGCTTGACCCGCACCGGTTTTCTGCTGCTCGAACACTTTTCGCTACCGGCGTTTACCCAAGCGCTGGACACGGTTGTCACCACCAACCTGTTGCGTCCGGGGTTGTTTTCGTCGCGCACGTTTGGCTTGGGTGACGGCGAAGTCATCAGTGATCTGGGGCTGGTCATCCGCCCTGACGCACGTCTGGATTCAGCCGCGCTGGCGCAACTGGATCTGCTGGTGGTGTGTGGCGGGTATCGCACCGAGTTGCGGGCGAGTGAGGAGTTTATTCATTTGCTTCAGGTTGCAGCGGAGCGGGGCATCAGCCTCGCCGGGTTATGGAACGGTTCGTGGTTCCTCGGCCGCGCCGGGCTGCTCGACGGCTATCGCTGCGCGATCCACCCGGAACATCGCCCGGCGCTGACTGAAATCGCCAAAACCACCCACGTCAGCAGTGAGCCTTACGTGATCGACCGCGACCGGCTCACTGCATCGAGTCCGTCCGGCGCTTTCCACATGGCATTGGACTGGATCAAAAGCCTGCACGGCAAAGCCCTGGTCGAAGGGATCGAAGACATCCTAGCCTTCGAGGAGTCGCGTTACCGGCGCATCAAACCAGACGAAAACATCTGCGTCAGTGCGCCGCTGCGTGAAGTGGTGAAGCTGATGGACGCCAATCTGGAGGAGCCGCTGGAGCTGGAGCAACTGGCGGTGTATGCCGGCCGTTCTCGTCGTCAGCTGGAGCGCTTGTTCAAGGAACAACTGGGCACCACGCCGCAGCGCTATTACCTGGAATTGCGCATCACCGAAGCGCGACGGTTGTTGCAGCACACTGAGCTTTCACAAGTGGAAGTGCTGGTCGCGTGCGGCTTCGTCTCGCCGAGTCATTTCAGCAAATGCTACAGCTCATATTTCGGCTACAGACCTTCCAAAGAAAAACGCCTGGTCAAATAACCCAAGCCGTCACCCACCTGAGTTCACCTCGGTATCCCACGTCGGCGTACCTCCCCCAAACAGCCGGTCAGTTCCCTCTCCCTTTGGGAGAGGGCTAGGGTGAGGGGCTTTTAAACGCTATCACCCACGCACGTTTAACTTACACGCACTGTTACGCCATAACGGCTACAACACCTTGCGCCGTTGCCTACGCGTACGCCAGAATCCGCCGGCTTACGCGCCTTGAGGCGGGCTGTATCGTTTCCCTGTCACTGCAAAACAGTGATCGGGTTTGGTAGCCCGTTTTCTAAGCGTTATGCGCCGCTATATGCAGTCTCTTTTCGGGGCTCGGTTTTTTATGGTGGCCATGCGTGGGGCTCCTTCGGGAGCGCCGGGGTTTACTCGCTTAGACCGGTCTACCAACCTGCGCAATGGTCACCACCTCGTTTGGTAGCGTGAGTGATGGCTCCTTATTTTTTGCTAAGCGAGTGTCATCTATGTTCAAAATTACGCCAAACCCGCCAGAAACCGATCCAATCCCCTACGACGCCGCACTCGAACCTCAAAACATCAAAGAGGCCACCGACCGCGCGATCAACTTCTATCTCAACCCCTCAGCGCTGAAGACCTCAGTACCCACCCGCAAGACCGGCAAGATCTACCTCATCGACCCCACAGTGGATAACGAAACCCTGCTCGTCGAAGCCACTGAAACCTTGTCCTCCGCCACTGACATGGCCCGTGAACTCGCCGATTCGATAGAACCCTCACAGCGCAAAAAGATGCTGATCCTGCAACAGGTGATCATGCTCAGCGAGCTGGTGGTCGGCCGAGTTCTGGACAACCAGCGCTTGCCGCACTAGTCGCGGAGCAGATGGGTGAGGGGGCTCGCTCCCTCATTGCACAGAAGCGTCCGTAATCGCGGCGCTTCACGCCTTCTATCAAAGAGCCGCCAACGGTTCTTGTCTGGAGTTTCAGCTGATGTCCCAGCCACCCGAACCACCGGTCACTGACCTGATATCGCCGTACGCCTCGCCCAATTCAAGAAAGCTCCACGAAGCGGCAGAGCGTGCACTCGACCATTACCTGTTGCCTGCCGCGATCATGGCCACACCCTATACGCCCAATGCTCTGTTCATGGCCAACCCGCAAGCAGACACCGAGTCGTTGCTGACCAATGCTTGCGGGTCGTTGGCGTCCGCCTCGGTGATGCTCGGCAATTTTGCCGGCGTGCTAGAGGGATCAAACCGTCATACCCTGTTGGGCATAGCGCAAGTGGTCATGTTGGGGGAGTTGGCGGTGAATAAGGCGTTGGATCTGGTTGTACCAACCGAGTAGTTGCACACGTTAAGGATCAGCAGTCAGCCATTGCGGCTGACTGCTTTTTTGCTACTACAGGTGATCCGCATCAATCACAGCCTTGGCAAACGCCTGCGGATCTTCCTGGGGCAAGTTGTGCCCGATCCCGCCATTGATCAAGCGGAACTGATACTTGCCGGTAAAGCGCTTGGCGTAATCCTCCGGCGCCGGGTGCGGCGCGCCGTTGGCATCGCCTTCGAGGGTAATGGTCGGCACGTTGATCGACGGCGCGGTAGCGAGCTTCTGTTCCAGCGCGGCGTATTTCGCTTCACCCTGCACCAGGCCTAAACGCCAGCGGTAGTTGAACACGGTGATGTCGACGTGATCGGGGTTCTCCAGCGCTTTGGCACTGCGATCGAACGTGGCGTCGTCAAATTTCCACTGCGGCGAGGCCAGTTGCCAGATCAGCTTGGCAAAGTCGTGAGTGTTTTTCTCGTAACCGGCACTACCACGGTCGGTAGCGAAGTAGAACTGATACCACCACTGCAATTCAGCCTTGGGCGGCAGCGGGTTTTGCCCAGCGGCCTGATTGCCGATCAGATAACCGCTGACCGAAACTAATGCCTTCACGCGTTCCGGCCACAGTGCCGAAACGATGTCCGCCGAACGCGCGCCCCAGTCATAGCCGCCAAGCACCGCTTGCTTGATTTTCAACGCGTCCATGAAGTCGATGACGTCACTGGCCAGCGCCGCTGGTTGGCCATTGCGCAAGGTGTCTTTGGAGAGGAACTGCGTATCGCCATAACCGCGCGCATACGGCATCAACACCCGATAACCCTTGGCCGCGAGCAGCGGCGCGACTTCGTCGTAGCTGTGAATGTCGTAGGGCCAACCGTGCAACAGGATCACCACCGGGCCGTCTGCTGGGCCGGTTTCGGCATAGGCGACGTCAAGCACGCCAGCCTTCACATGCTTGAGCGGGCCGAAGGGTGAGGGCGCGGAATAGCTGACGGCGGCCGGTTCAGTGGTTTGCGCCTGAGCGCTGCCAAAAGCGCCGAGCAGCGCCACAGCCAGAATCGACAAGCCGAATGCAGTTTTGCGGGTGTGCAGTGCCATCTTCATGGTGACGTCTCCTTTGCGAGCCTTTGGCCAAGGGTTCTGAATGAACACCTGAAACCTTGAGTGCATTTGAGCGCGGAGACGTATCTGGCCTGTGTCGAAGAACGGCTTTGTTGAAAGTCGATGTGTCGCGGTGGGGTTCGTACACAGTGTGATACACGGCGGCGAAACCGACTCCCCCTGGACCTGATTCAGGCCAAAATAATAAGTCGCTGTTTTAAAACAAAAAATATTTCACTTCGCGCTTCCCAAAGCCAAAAAACCTTGGTAAATTGCGCCCCGTTCTCACAGCGAACCTAACGAAGTAGCTGGAAAGAGCAGTAGGGGCGTCGCCAAGCGGTAAGGCAGCAGGTTTTGATCCTGCCATGCGTTGGTTCGAATCCAGCCGCCCCTGCCATATTCGAAAAAACGCCAACTTCGCAAGAAGTTGGCGTTTTTTTATGCCTGCGATTTGGCCCGGTGGTGCAGGGCAGGCGTGCGCGGCGCCGAAGCACCGCGCACGTCATCCACTCAGTGCGGTGCGCGCTGGATGGTTTTCATCAGGTCTTCGGGGCTGATGTGGCCGACCACGCTGCCCGGTTGCGGCAGATTGAGGATGTGGCCTTTCATCTTGCCGATGATGTGCATTTCGCACGGCTTGCAATCGAACTTCAGCGTCAGCACTTCATCACCGTGGATCAACTGCATCGGTGCGACTTTGGTGCGTACGCCGGTCACGCCTTTGGCCTGTTTCGGGCACAGGTTGAAGGAGAAACGCAGGCAGTGCTTGGTGATCATCACCGGCACTTCGCCCGGTTCTTCGTGAGCCTCGTACGCGGCGTCGATCAGCTTCACGCCGTGACGGTGATAGAAATCGCGCGCCTTTTGGTTGTAAACGTTGGCGAGGAACGTCAGGTGCGAATCCGGATACACCGGCGGCGGGCTGGTTTCAGCCTTGCGGCTACCACGCGGGTGCGCGGCGACGCGAGCGGCGGTCAGCGCTTCGATCACTTCACGACGCAGGGACTTGAGCTGCGAGTTGGGGATGAAGAACGCCTGTGGCGCATCCAGCTTGACGTCGGTGGCGTGGTACTGCGTGGTGCCGAGCTGGCCGAGCAGATCGCGCAATTGCTCCAGCGCTTGCTCAGGCTTGTTGGCCACGCCGAACGGACCGGCGAGGGTGACGCTGGCGCTGATGCCTTCTTCACTGGTGGCGGTGACTTCCAGCTGCTCTTCACGCAGGCGTGCGACCCAGCTCAGGGCCACGCGACGCTCCGAAGAGGTCTTCTGCAGTGCCTGTTGCCAGTTGTGATCGAGGTTGCGATTCAGCGGGTGGTTCGGGCGCAGCTTGTACAGGCCTTCCGGCATTTCGTTCGGTTCGACGCGGTAGCGGTAGCGCTTCTCGCCGTCTTCTTCGAACTCGCCTTTGGCTTCGGCGATGTTGGCGCGGAAACCGACCACTTCGCGTTTGACCAGCACGTTGAGGCCATCGCCATTGGACAGCGGCTCGTGGGTCACGACCTGCATGTCACGCTTGGCGACTTTTTCGACGATACCCACCGGCAGACCGGTGAAGGTCGGCGAGTCGAACGCGCCGATGTCGATCTTGCGATCGGTGACGAAGTAGTCGGTGCTGCCACGGTGGAAGGTTTTTTCCGGGTCAGGCAGGAAGAAGTGCGCGGTGCGACCGCTGGACGCGCGGGCCAGGTCCGGGCGATCTTCGAGCACGTCGTCGAGGCGCTGGCGGTAATAGGCGGTGATGTTCTTCACATAGCCCATGTCCTTGTAGCGACCTTCGATCTTGAACGAGCGCACACCGGCTTCAACCAGGGCGCGGATGTTGGCGCTCTGGTTGTTGTCTTTCATCGACAGCAGGTGTTTTTCGTAGGCGATCACGCCACCCTTTTCATCTTTGAGGGTGTACGGCAAACGGCAGGCTTGCGAGCAGTCGCCACGGTTGGCGCTGCGCCCGGTCTGCGCGTGGGAGATGTTGCACTGGCCGGAGAAGGCCACGCACAACGCGCCATGGATGAAGAACTCGATGGCGGCGTCGGTTTCGTCGGCGATGGCGCGGATTTCCTGCAGGTTCAGCTCACGGGCCAGAACAAGCTGCGAGAAACCGGCCTGATCGAGGAACTTCGCTCGCTCAAGGGTGCGGATGTCGGTCTGGGTCGAGGCGTGCAGCTCGATCGGCGGAATGTCCAGCTCCATCACGCCCAGATCCTGAACGATCAGCGCATCGACGCCAGCGTCGTACAACTGATGGATCAGCTTGCGGGCCGGCTCCAGTTCGTTGTCGTGCAGGATGGTGTTGATGGTGGTGAAAATTCGCGCGTGATACTTGCGGGCGAATTCCACCAGCTCGGCGATTTCGCTGACTTCGTTGCAGGCGTTGTGGCGCGCGCCGAAGCTCGGGCCGCCGATGTACACGGCGTCGGCGCCGTGCAGGATCGCCTCACGGGCGATGGCGACATCGCGGGCAGGGCTGAGCAATTCCAGGTGATGCTTGGGCAAGGACATAGTTTTTTTAGTCAGGCTGTCACGGTTAGGCGCGCATTCTACCCGTGAAATGCGCGCCCGGCACGCCTGTGCTGCCCGATGGTGAACTTCCACTCCGGACCTGTAGGAGCTGCGGCACGCTGCGATCTTTTGATCTTGAAGCTCAGATCAAAAGATCGCAGCCTCGTTTCACTCGACAGCTCCTACAGGGGCTGGGGTGGTGTGTCAGGCCTTGGCCGCCATCGCGGTGACTTCTACGCGCATGCCCTCAACCGCCAGCGACGCCACACCCACCGCCGCACGCACCGGCCACGGCTTGGCGAAGTAGCGCTGGTAAACCTCGTTGAATGCCGCGCGATCGGCCATGTCGGTCAGGTAGATCGTCAGGTGCATCACCCGATCCATCGAGCTGCCGGCACCTTCCAGCGCAACTCTAAGCGCTTGCAGGGTGCATTCGCTTTGCGCGGTGATATCGCCCAGTTCCAGACTGCCGTCGGCACGGGTTGGAATCTGGGTGGAAACCATGATGCCGTTGAATGTGGCAACGTCCGAGGAAATCGAGTCGGCGTCCGGATCGGGAGTGAAGGTGATGTCTTGGTTAGCCATGCTGATCCTTTGATTGAGCGAGTGAAGAGGGCCGCAGTTTACAGATACAGCGTCGACATGGCCCGCTCCGTGGCAACAGAGGCCGGTCAGACCGGCTGCGTCGCCGCTTCCGCCGCGATGGCTGCAAGAACGCAGGGGCGGGCGCCGATGCGCTGCATGTAGCTGGCAAGTGCCGGCCAGTCTTGTATGTCGATGGCAAAGGTCGGCAGCCACTTCAGCACGGTGAACAGATAAGCATCGGCGACGCCGAATCTGCTCATCAGATAGTCCCGAGCCGACAGTTGCTGATTCAGGTAGTCGAGGCGCTTGAACAGTGTGTGGCGGAAAATCGTTTTGACCGATTCCGGGATCTGCGCATTGAACAGCGGTGCACTGCCCCCGTGAATTTCCGTACTGATGAAGTTCAGATGTTCCTGCAAGCGCGTGCGCTCCCATGAACCCAAGGGTGGCGCCAGCGTGTTGCCGGGCACCTGATCGACCAGAAACTGCAGGATCGCCGGCCCTTCCGTCAGTACCTCGCCGTTATCCAGAACCAGCGCTGCAACGTAGCCCTTCGGATTGATCTCGCGAAAGTCATGGCCATCGGCGGTGCGTTTGCTCTGGTTGTTGACGCGAACCAGTTCGAACGGCAAACCCAGTTCTCGCAGCACAATGTGCGGGGAAAGCGAACAGGTCATGGGCGCAAAATACAGTTTCATGGCACTTCCTTGCTGAGAGAGAGCGCCAGATTCCATTGCCGAAGCGGCTTTCGCAAAGGTCATTTACGGTGCTAGCGTATGACAAAATCTCATGAGCACTCAGAACCATGACGGTCCGACTTCCCTCGCTGAATGGCTTGCGCGCCTTTGAAGCGGTCGCCAGGCACATGAGCTTCACCAAGGCTGCCGAAGAACTCAATGTCACCCAGACCGCTGTCAGTCACCAGATTCGCCGACTCGAAGCCGAGCTGGGCGGGCCACTGTTTTTGCGGCTCAACGAGGGGTTGGTGCTGAGCGAGGACGGGCACGCCTATTTGCCGGGTGTGCGTGCAGCGTTTCATGAGCTGCGGTATTCGACTGAGCAGTTGCTCGCGTCTCGCGATAAAAGCGTGCTGACGATCAGTACGCTGGTGTCGTTTGCATCGAAGTGGTTGTTGCCGCGTTTGCCGTCCTTCCAGCAGGCGTTTCCCGCTATCGATGTGCGAATCAGTGCGGCCACTGAGCTGGTCGACTTTCGCAAGGGCACGATTGATGCGGCGATCCGTTATGGGCGCGGCGACTGGAAGGGGGTGTGTGGCGATTTTCTGATGTCCGATGATATTTTCCCGGTATGCAGTCCGGCATTGGCGAAGACGTTGCGAACGCCCGCAGACCTGGCCAATCACGCATTGCTGCAAGTCAGTGGCGCGACGGCCGGTGACTGGAGCGCCTGGTTGCGTGCCGCAGGCCAACCGCCGCAACTTGCAGAAGGCCCGCGCCTGACCTTTGACCTGGCGATGATGGCGGTACAGGCAGCGGTTGACGGGCAGGGTGTGTGCATTGGCCGTTCAACCTATGTCGAGGATGATTTGCGGGCCGGGCGTCTGGTGGCTCCGTTCGATCTGCGCTTGCAAGATGAACTGGGTTTCTATCTGGTAGCGCCCCATGAAACGGCGCAATCGAAGAAGATCGTGGCGTTCAGGACATGGCTGTTGGCACTGTCACCGGGCAAAGACACTTTTGTATAAGCGTGTATCAAGTTGCCGCGCAGACACACGCGAACAATAAACCCGGGGTTTACGACACATCAGCCATACACGCGACTCCCAAAGTAGCGGTCACACCACCACTGCGTTTGAGAGGGCAACATCATGCATCGTCCATTGTTACTGGCCAGCGCTGCGCTACTCGCTTCAATCATCGGCGTCGCCCACGCGGCTGACGCGCCAGCCAAGAGCTGGCAACAAGGGTTGAGCCGGACCGATCTGGTGCGCGAGGACCTCGGTGCTGCCGAGCGCGAAGTGATTCAGGCGCGAGTCGATTTCGAACCGGGCGTGACTTCACCTAGGCATGCACACCCGGGTGTCGAGGTCGCTTACGTGATCAGCGGCACGTTCGAATATCAACTGGAGGGCAGGGCGCCGGTGACGTTGAAGGCGGGGGATTCGCTGTTCATTCCTGAAGGCGTAGCGCATGTGGCGCGCAATGTCGGTCAGGACAAAGGTTCGGAGCTGGCGACTTACATCGTTAAAAAGGGCGAGCCGTTGCTGATTCTCAAACCGTAGAGCTAACGCGCCGGGCCGTTATAAATCATATGCAGTATCAGCAATTCTGCAAAAGCGACCACCATGCAAAATCGGACAAACCCCGCCGTGAAGACTCGGCGGGGTTTTTCGTAGGTGAAGTCGAAACCGAATAGCAGCAACAAAGTGCCGAAGAAGGTTTTTATCGCGCGCATCTGTCTTCATCCTTGGCCCGGCCAATTGGGCACAGCTGATTCATAACATTGGTTCTAGGCACGGCTTCTTAATGAAGCGTCACAATCCGACGACTCTCGCCAATCCTGATTCTGTCCAGCGCCCGGTTCAACGCATCGAGCGCATCGAGCAGGGCTTTGGCCTCGGCCTCTCGACCTTCGCCCCAGAGGCGCTCGGCCATTTTGTTCAACGCCTGGATCGAACGCTCGATGTCTGCGGCGGTGGTTTTGTGTTCAGGGGCCGGTGGTTTCTTCGGCATTCAGGGTTCCTCTGCTGACGGCAAACCACCATACCGCTGCGGCGCCCAACAGCATAGTCAGCAAGGCCAGAATCAGGATCACTCCTTGTGTGCCCACGCTTGTGGCCAGCAGCGCCACCAGCAAACCCGCCAAGGGTTGCGAGAGGTTATTGAGCAAGGTGATCACGCCCACGGTTTTGCCGAAATCCTTGGCCGGAATCACCCGCTGGCGGATGCTGCGCATGTAGATGTTGAACATCTTGTCGAAGCCGACGATCAGCAGGAAACCCACCACATAGCCGGCCAGATTCGGACTCAGTGCACTGATGAGGGCGCCAGCGGCGATCATCGAGTAAGCGAGCCCGCCCAGTAACCGCTGCGGGATTTCAACCCGGGCGAGGAAGAATAGAATCACGATGGTGGTGACCGCGCCGGCAGCCTGCAGTCCGGCATACGCATCTTTGCCGGCGCTGTACTCGCCGATCACCATCGCCGCTGACGTCGCCAGAGTGACGCCGACGATCAGGTTGACCCCTACGGCCAGCAGAATGATTTTTTTCAGCTCCGGCAGTTCACGTATATGCCCGAAAGCGATACGCAGCGGTTGCAGCCAGATGTCTTGATGCTGCTCGAACACTTCCAGAGTGATACGGCTGAGGCGTTGCCAGACCAGCATGCTCAGGTCCGCCAGCAGGAAGAGCCCGGCGACCCACAGCACCACCCAATGCCAGGCCCAGATTTCCAACAAAAGCGCAGCCACCAGTGGCCCGAGAACCAGCCCGGTCTGATCGGCGATCTGCGAATAGGACAAGGTCTTGGTGTAGCTGTAGTGTTGGAAAATGTGTGGCATCAGCACCTCGCGGGCCATGATGCCCTGGGTGGTCAGCACGCCACATAGCGCCGACAGCACGACGACCCAGGCGATACCGCCGAAGAGGGCAAACATTGCCACCGCGATCAGGCACAGCAGGGCCCGGTAACTCAGGATCTGAGGGTATTTGGCACGGCTTCGGTGATAGGTGCGAACCTGGGCGGCAGCGATGTGAATCAGCAGCAGGTTAGCGTCGGGGTGCGCTGGTCTTGGTAAGGGGGGAAGTCCCCTCCACTAATGGCAGAGCCACGATGATGGCGGTCTGATGGTGCTGTGGAGTTTCCTATGCGTCGGAATCTGTAAGTCCAGTCCCGAAATGTAAATCAGCAAATAAAGGTTTTTCACCGCATCGCGAGAGGTCGCTTTTGGCCCAGAGTGCGTAAAAACACGATCGCAGCCCGCCCTTCAAGGACTAGGTGCCGGTCATACACTCTCATTATTTGATCGGGTAAGTCTGATGGGATGAGCTGCGGAAATGGCTGAAAAGATGCGGAAACGATACAGAAAGGGAGAGGCAAAATTCCCGAATCCCAGAAACGACAAAGCCCTGAATAATCAGGGCTTTGTCGTATCAAATATGGCGGAGGCGATGGGATTCGAACTCATGGACCTGTTACAGTCGACGGTTTTCAAGACCGTTGCCTTAAACCACTCGGCCACACCTCCGTTGCGTTGCGGGCGCCATAATACCTGAATGAAA
>Ga0209070_100098_pt1 | contig 126222 bp, 109 predicted proteins | sample SynthPrep_5_END__FD_187205 | JGI IMG/M metagenome (GOLD analysis project Ga0209070, IMG submission 187205) | Synthetic microbial communities from Ohio, USA - SynthPrep_5_END_DS10_MetaG (SPAdes) (version 2) | ecosystem: Engineered > Bioreactor > Aerobic > Activated sludge | place: USA: Ohio... | reverse complement strand
AGACCAGTAAAGCGATGAGCGTGCCACGTAAACAGCGCCGAGCCCATATAAATGAAGACTATCTTGAGCTGGTTTTACTGGCTGGATTAAGCATGAATGAAAAATGAGCACTCACGCTCTTGCCCTGAGCCGAGCTGTATATGGCTAAAGGGTAGTATAAAATTTGCTGATATTTTGAAGAAGCTGAGTGTACTATGTTCAAAAGTGTATTATGTCAAAATTAGCATTTTCCGGTTCAGCCAGTAGTGGTGGGGCTTATTTGCTGCTCTGTAGTTGCGGCACACTGCTATTGTTACTAGGCTATACCATAGTCTTTGCCGAAACCTTTAGTTGGTTGCTGGCGATCGCGTACATTGGTTGTTTGATGGGCGCTTTTATTGGTTGGGCTAAATTAGCTGAACCACGTTATAGTTTAGTTTGTGATGAGCTCGGTGTTCATTATCATCATCGTGCCGGCAGTTGGTTGTTGCCATGGCGTGCTTTTAGCTACAGTGCCGTCCCCAGTATTGACGGGCAAGATTTAGCCTTTATTGGCTTTAAAGTCACTGATTATGACGCCATCTTAAGTGAGTTGCCGTTAAGGCTTGCGGTGCGGATTATGACCGAGCAGCGACCGCTTTTTCTAGAGGCGATAAAGCAAAGTTGCGAAACCGGCCAATGTGCATCAGAATTACTTCGAGAGAAAGATAGTTTTAAAACAGCATTGCAGCATTACAACGGCGTTAGGGCGATTTTTGCGCACCGTATGCAAAGACTCGGCGCGGTAAGTGGCTTTGAGTTGATGGTGCCAGTGAATGCGGATGCGGCAATAGTTAGAGAATGGTGTCAGCAGATCAATAGATTGCGTTTGGCTTATCGACACCCAGATAACTAGACAGCTATGCTGTGCTGTATCATAATATGCTCAAATTAGTCATATGGCGGGCAGTAATGAATAATTATGAAAAAGCCTTTCTGGTCAGTGGTCGGAATACATTAATTCATAAAAACAAAAAGCTGGATCTGATCATTATAAATGATGATGATGATCCGCCATTGATCGTCACCCGGCATGGGGTTAAGATATTTGATGAAGACGTGCCAGGTAGCCGTGTAGAAGCCAAAGAGCGCTATATGGAACTGGTTGATGTGTCCAGTATTGATGTATTTGGTGAAACCAAAACCTTGTTGTTTATCCAGGCGCTCAATAATAAAGAGTACAAAGTGGATTACACCAAACAAGGGTCTGATATGTTTATTAGACTCCATCAAGATAACTATATTTAACATTAATATCTCCCTATTTTTTACTTTTCTGGCCCTGTAGCAATTCAGGGCTTGCCTTTTTCCTCGTTTTTTGGTTCATTAACAGTTCTCTGCAGCCCTTTTTACCTGATGTAATGGGTGAGATTTCTATGCAATTTACTGAGCACGACAATACCATAATAATAACCGTGTCGGTGTCTGCCGAAGCAATGACTGCTGAACAAGTGCAGCAAGGTCTGCATGATGCAGGTTTTGGCCGTTGCTATTTGTTAAAGACACATCTGGATAATTTATTAGTTGAATATCAACAATTACAGCAAAAGGTGGTGGCGTTAACGTTAGCGGCAAATAGCAAGGAACTGCGTTACCCTATTGCCGAAAAGCGTGCTGCCCAGCTCGTATTTGAAATATCTGAAAACAAAATGTCTGCTGTCGCTTTTATTACTGCTGCCTGGGGTGGTGCGCATGTTGCCGCCAATGCACTGGTAAAAGCAGCACAGGAAGCGGGTATTATATTTGGCTTTAATAAAGACAATATTATTCGTTTAGTGCAGCAAGCGAGTCGTGCTGAACCGGGGGCACGGCTACGTGCGGATATTGCCTATGGCCGGGAAGTACAGCATGGGGTTAATTCCCGGTTTGTACCGTTACTGCCTGAAATGGTGTTAAGACGGAATCAGCCCCTTGTCGAGTCTGACTCTAAAGCCGATTTACGTGATTTTGGTGTTATTCCCGCCGTTTCTGCGGGCTCACAGTTGATGCGGCGTTTACCCCCCACGAGTGGTGAAGCTGGTTTTACGGTCACGGGCGAAAAACACGAACCGATACCCGGGATGGTAATTGACTGGCAGCCAGGGACCGGTGTCCGGTTAGCAGAGGATGATCCTGATCTGCTAATAGCAATGCAAGACGGTTTGCCTCGTGCTATAGAAAATGGTGCAACAGTCGATGATGTGTTTAGCGTTAATCAGGTTGATTTGACTTCCGGGCATATTATTTTCAAAGGGTCGGTGGTGATTAACGGTAATGTCACAGCCGGAATGAAAGTGATAGCTGGCGGTAACGTGTTTATCAAAGGTGTGGTTGAAGGGCAGTTGGTTGAAGCTGGTGGCGATATCGTGATTGGTGGTGCGATTATTGGCCACCAGTTAACCGGGAGTGCTCAGCAGGAATGCAGTACGGTTTTAAAAGCACAAGGTAATATCCAATGTAATATGGCGCAGTATTCAGCATTCCACTGTCAGGGGAATATTTATGCCAGTAAATATTTAATGCATTGTTTGGTTGAAGCGCACTCTGTGCTGGTAGGTACTGAAGATAAAATTAACGGCAAGGTAGTAGGCGGTCATTACCATTTGGCGCAGAATTTAAGTTGTGGTCAGCTTGGTTCACCTTCAAGTGGTGTAGTAATCATAAAGTTAAATCGTCAACTTGATCCGTTAACTGAGCAACAAATGTTGCTGCGAACGCAGGTGACGGAAGCTAAAGATTTGTTAGCGGAGCTTAAAGAGCAAATTGAAAGTCAGAAAAAGTTGCTGGCTGGACAAGTTGATCCGCAGATGCAAATGTTTGAACATGAATTTATCCAACAGAAAAAGCTGGCAAAGGTGTTGTTAACCGAGCTTCGTGAGCTGGAGGTGCAGCGACAGCAACTGTTACTGACACTTGATGTGAAGGTTACGCAACAGTTATTCTCTGCGGTAGAGGTGCAGTTTGGGCAAGAGACGGTGCGCAGTCGCCGTGAATATGGCCCTTCAGTAGTAAAAATAGTCAACGGTCACCCGGCAATAGAACCGTTGTAAGCTTATGCGACCAGCAGGAGTCGCTTTGCGGTAACAGGACGTGTAATGTTCTGGTTTTTTTTCTATGCTATAGCCTGTGCTCATTGTGGGATTGTTGTGGTGCCTTTACTTGCTGTTCTTGTACTGTTTTTTTTAAGCCTGCCTGCTAGCGCCGACTGTAATATGGCGTTTCGTTATGGCGTGCTGATCTCGCCTGAACATATTAGGGTGATGCAGAATAATCGTACTTATGTACAAATTAATCATAATCAGCAGCTGTTTGTAAAAGGTGAGTGGCTGGAGTTGGATGAGGATGAGCAACGTTTGTTGCAACTTTACTCAGAAGGCTTGCGTAAATTTGTACCTGAAATTGTTAGTTTGGCGGTCGATGGCGTTGAAGTAGGGCTTTCCAGTATCGAGGCGATGCTGGCGGGAGTGGGTAATAAATCACAGCAAGCTGAGTGGCGTGCCCTGATCCGCGAAACTACCTTTCAGTTTTTATCACGTTTTGTACGTACCGGAGATCATTTTTATCTGGCTCCGCAAAGCCTGAATGAATTGGATAACTTTTTAAACCGTGAGCTTAAACCGCAATTAAATACTCTGGCCCGGCATTCAGTAGGGGCGGTTTGGGGCGCATTACGCGATGCCTTACGGCAGTCTGATAGTAATTTTGAGCGGGCTGAAACTCAAGATTGGCAATCGGTCAATCAACTGATGGAAAAAATCACCTTAGGTATGGATGAGAAGATTGTTGAGCTGGAAGCCAAATCAGCGCTTTTTTGTCAGCGAATGCGTGAACTCGATCATATAGAAACTAAGTTACAGCAACGTATTCCGCGCTTAGCTGATTTTGACGTCGTAGTTGACAAACTACAGTGAATTAACGCCGTTAATAATACTATCAAACTACACCATACTCATCCGTTAACGACATAGGCATAGCGTTATCCACTTCATCGCTAATCGCATCTAAGGTTTTTTCAGCCTCCGCCAGTGAGCTGACTTCGGCAATATGAAACAACGCTTCGCCCTCGTTAACCAGTGGCAGATTGTTGCGGCCAATCACTACGCCCGCCAGGGTAGCCGTAATAGCCACTTCAAAATCAGAGTAGGGTGAGTAAATATGCGCCAGCAAGTCGCCTTGCTGCACGGTTTGCCCTAAACTGACATAATAGCGGGCAATGCCATCATGTTCTGCCCGCACCCAGCTACTTTTTTTCGAAAATAACGAGCGGGTTTTCACACCACGCTTGGTATGGCTCAGCATGCCTAAGTCTTGCATCACATTTACAATACCGCGCACACCAATTTTAATCGCTTGCTCATCGAAGCGTAAGGCTTCTCCTGCTTCATACAGTAAAATAGGGATCCCGAGGTTATTGGCTGTACCGCGCATAGTGCCATCACGGCTGGCGGCTTTAATAATAATGGGGGCATTAAAGATCTCTGCCATCCGTAATGCCGTTTTATCTTTAGCGCTGGCGCGTACTTGCGGTAAATTAGCGCGGTGAATGGCACCGGTGTGCAAATCAATAGCATGGGTACATTTTGCCAAAATGCTATTGGTAAACTGAAAGGCCATGCGGCTGCCAAGCGAGCCTTTTTCACTACCGGGAAAGCTGCGGTTTAAGTCGCGGCGATCAGGTAAATAGCGTGATTGCTGTACAAAGCCATAGGTATTTACAATGGGCACTACAATTAAAGTACCGCGCAATCGATTTAAGCGCGTAACTTTTAATAAGCGGCGACAAATCTCTACACCATTTATTTCATCGCCGTGCAGCGCGGCAGTGATCAGCAGGATAGGGCCATCCTGGCGGCCATGTACCACATGGGCTCCAATATTCAGTTCGGTGTGGGTATAAAGTTTGCCAAAGGGAATGTCTACCACCATGCGGCTGCCGGCGGCAATTTGGCTAGCGCCGAGTAGAAAAGGGGCGCGTTGTTGCATAATGGGGCGGGTCATTAGCCGGTACCCTTAGTGTTAATTTGCCGTTTCTTTTTAAAGCTGGCGACTTGCTTTTCCAAATGCGCAATGATTTGACCCGCTACATCTTTTCCTGTTGTTGATTCAATACCCTCTAAGCCGGGTGAACTGTTGACCTCCATTACCACCGGACCATGATTAGAGCGCAGTAAATCTACACCGGCAACCGCTAAGCCCATGGTTTTTGCTGCTGCTATTGCTATGCGTCGCTCTTCTGGCGTTAGGTTGATTTTGCTGGCTGTACCGCCCCGGTGTAAATTAGAGCGAAACTCACCAGCTTTAGCCTGGCGTTTCATGGCGGCAACCACCTTGTCACCGACTACAAAGCAACGAAGATCAGCGCCGTTTGCTTCCCGGATATACTCTTGTACCAGAATATGCGCATTTAAGCCCATAAAGGCGTCTATAACGCTCTCTGCTGCGGTACGAGTCTCTGCCAGTACCACGCCAATACCCTGAGTGCCTTCCAGCAGTTTAATCACCAGCGGGGCGCCACCTACCATATCAATTAAGTCTGGAATATCGCCAGGCTTATCGGCAAAGCCGGTGACAGGCAAACCAATACCCTGACGCGCTAAGAGCTGTAAAGAACGCAATTTATCGCGGGCACGGCCAATGGCAACCGATTCATTTAATGAGTAAACGCCCATCATTTCGAACTGCCGTAACACTGCGGTACCATAAAAGGTAATGGAGGCACCAATACGCGGAATCACGGCATCAAAACCTTCCAGTACTTCGCCTTTAAAGTGAATAGACGAGCTGATACGGTTAATATTCATATAGCACATCAGGGGATCTATGACGTGAACGTCATGGCCTGCTGCCCTCGCAGCATCAACCAAGCGTTTTGTTGAGTAGAGTTCGGCGTTACGTGACAGTATCGCTATTTTCATAAAGGCTCCTGCCTGCAGTTGGGTTAACTTCAGACAACACGAACTGGGGGCGTGGATGAGTTATTGCTCTCACCCACAGGTAGTACACTATTATGCCAGTAAAAATAGTGAGCCGAGCCCCAGGAAGACAAAAAAACCTGTCATATCGGTAATAGCGGTTAAGGCCACTGAGCCTGCCAGAGCGGGGTCAATGTGCACTTTTTTCATCCAGATCGGAATTAAAACGCCGGCAAAAGCGGATATGATGATATTGATAAGTACTGCTAAACCAATGACGGCACAAATTATCCAGCTGTTAAACCAGGCTAGTGTCAAAGCAGCAATCAAGGAACCCCAAAGTAAGCCATTTAATGCGCTAATCGCTACTGCTTTTCGTAACAATAACATATGAGTTTGCGGTGTAATTTGTTCCAGTGCTAAGCCCCGTATTATTAATGTCAGGGTCTGGCTACCAGCAATACCGCCCATACTGGCGACAATAGGCATGAGTACGGCCAGGGCGACAACCTGCTCCAGTGTTGCTTCAAATAATCCTATAGTATTAGCAGCCAAAAAAGCGGTAATTAAATTTACCCCAAGCCACAATGCCCGGCGTCTGGTGCTGGTCAAGACGGGCGCAAATAAGTCTTCCTCTTCGTCTAAACCGGCGGTATGCATAAACTGGCTTTCCAGGCTGCGCCTGACATTCTCCAGGGCTTCGCCTATAGACAGGCGCCCCAGTAATTTATCATCCGCATCTACCACGGCCAGTGCAGTATAACCAGAACGCGCCACGATTTCTGAACCCTGATCTAAATCGAGTTGACCTTCAACTACCGGTGCTGCTTCGTCAATAAAGCCTTCGATCGGTAAGTGGCTGGCTCGTCCCAGCAAGTTGCTGGCCTGAATTTGGCCGGCATAACGGCCGGTGCGGTCAATCACAAACACGGTATCCTGATATTCTGCGTCATCGGGTACATTCTGAAATAAGCGGATGGCATCCCGCACTTTGGCATTTTTGTTCAGAATTAACAGATCATGATCAGCATAACGGCCACACTGATCTTCATCGTAAGTTAAAGCGGTCTCCAGCCAGCGACGTTGACTGGCATCCAGCCGGGAACAGGCATAATCATATAAGCGCTGCGGTAGCTCGTCCAGCAGCTCCAGTAACGCATCCACATCCATCTCTTCAACCAGCGTTTTGAGTTGGGTATCGTCAAGCTGTTTAAAAATATTTTCCCGGGCATCAACCCGCATATGGGTTAACGCATCTATCTGATCTTCCGGTGCTAAACCCAGCCAGCAGTTAAGCCGTTGCTCTAGTGGCATTGACTCTAATGCCAGTGCTAATTCGGCGGGTTCCAGCTCAGTTAAACGGGTTAATAGCTGATTAAATTCGTCTTCATCAAAGCTATCCCGCACAATTTCTTCCAGGTCAAGATGTTGGTTTTCAACCATAAGGTATCCTTGTTACCACCAATTTTTGAATTTAAACCAGACCAGGCTACCCAGGCCAATTAACAGCATAATGGCCAGGGTAATAAAATAACCATTTTGTAAACCCAGTTCTGGCATATTATGAAAATTCATCCCGTATATGCCAGCAAGAAAGGTCAGTGGGATAAAAATAGTACTGACCATTGTCAGTACTTTCATCCGTTCATTAATCTGATGTGAGGTGGTCGACATATAACCATGTACCAAATCACTAAGTTGATCGTAGTACATATCGGTCATAGAGTGCAGCCGTTCAAATTTTTCATAAAAATCGCGTAGATCGGTATTGGAGAAATGGCCAGCTAAAGGATGTTGTTCTTCATACATTGCAGCGGCAAAGATATCTTTTTGATAGGCCAGATTACGATTAACTTTACGTAGTACCGAACGATTACGCATCATCGTTGCCATCAGCTCGTCATTGCCTTTATGCAGCATATCATCTTCAAGTTCACTGAGTTCTTCTTCAAAATTCAGTAGCTTACCCAAATAACTGCCTGATACCACCAGTGTCAGCTGTTTCACCCAATCTAATACACTAACAGCACCTTGTGCGGACAGTTGTGGGGTTAACAGGTTGGCTAACTGCGGCTCATGACATTGCACCTTACTGACCAAAATATCGCGCGAAAATAATAGGTTTACCTGGGCACTGCGAGTGATCTCGGTAAAGTCTGGATCGGCATAGCCCCGTAAAATTAACAGCGAAAAATCGGACTGCGCTTCAAACTTGGGTGGATGGCGCTGCCGGGTAAAGTCTTCGGCGACCGTTGGTGCTATCGCCAGTATTTGCATCACATGTTGTTCTTCGTCAATGCTTGCGTTAGATAAGTCCAGCCAAATAGGCGCACTAAGGCGTAACTCATTGGTTATTTGCTGTGTTTGCCGTTGCTGCCAGGCAGCTAACTCAGGATCAAAGTAATGTATATAAATCATGCAGCACCTATTTTTAGTTTTTTGACCGGGCTTTTACATTACCAAAGTTGCGTTATGGTGGCGCAAAAGCCCGGTATCTGGTTAGGTTGAGGTCTGCGGCTTGTGCTCGTTTATATAATCGTCTATCAGTTGTTCCAGTATATCCAGTGGCACAGCACCGTTTTGTAGTATCGCCTGATGAAACTCCCGAATATCAAAGTCATCGCCTAAGGCTTCTTGTGCCCGCTGGCGCAGTTCCAGTATTTTAATCATACCCACAGTATAAGCGGTAGCTTGCCCCGGCATCACAATATAACGCTCAATGGCTTTAGCCGCATCGCCTGCAGGGTTAGGCGTATTATCAATTAAATACTGTATCGCCTGCTCACGAGTCCATTTTTTGGCATGCAAGCCGGTATCTACTACTAAGCGCGCCGCGCGCCATAGCTCCATGGCCAGTCGGCCAAAATCCGAGTAAGGATCGGTATATAAGCCAATTTCTTTTGGTAGGAACTCAGAATATAAGCCCCAACCTTCAATATAGGCAGTTGCACCACCAAAACGACGGAATTTTGGAATACCTTGTAGCTCCTGAGCAATAGCTAATTGCATATGATGGCCGGGGATCCCTTCATGATAAGCCAGTGCTTCCATCTGGTATTTCGGCATATCACTCATTCGGTACAAATTGGCGTAGTATACCCCCGGACGGCTGCCATCCATCGATGGACGCTGATAAAAGGCTTTACCGGCGCTTTGCTCGCGAAACGGCTCTACCGCCTGCACAATCATCTCTGCTTGCGGTTTCACTAAAAATAGTTCGTCCAACCGGGTGCGCATATGATCAATCATAGCGGTGGCTTCTTGCAAATAATCAGCGCGACCTGCAGCGGTATCAGGGTAGTAGAATTGCGGTGCATCGCGCATAAACACAAAAAACTCTGGTAATGAACCCTCAAAGCTAACTTGCTGCATAATCGCTTGCATTTCAGTATGAATACGCGCCACTTCAGCCAAACCGAGTTGGTGAATTTGCTCTGCCGTCATGCTGGTCGTCGTCATCCGCGCCAGTCGGTTTTGATAAAAAGCGTCACCTTCTTTAAAGCGCCACACGCCGTCATCAGTACCGGCTAATTGCTCTAACTCAGCAAAATAGCTTAATAACTGCCGGTATGCCGGGCCAACACTAGTAATTAGTGCCACTCTCGCTTCATCAACCAACAACTTTTGTTCTGCTTCTGTCAGCGCTAATGCCGCTACCTTACCTTTAAAATCAGCCAGCAAGGTACTGTCGCCTTGTTCATCAAAGGGGGCACCCTGAATGATATGTTCGCTGGCAGAGCGTAGATGAGGGAAGACAAATTGGGGAACGATAATCCCCGCTTCGGCCCGAGCGGCCAGTTGTTGCTGTAATTGCCGAAATAGCTGCGGTACGGCATTTAGGCGCGCGATATAGGCTTTGGCATCGCTGACATCACTGATTTTATGTTGATTGATCAGCAGCGACGGCACTTGGGAGTGAATACCAAACATCTGATTTACCGGATAGTTATACAGCCGCCAGTGAGCGTCTTCCAGTATTTCGTTAAGTTGCTTATGCATCAGTTGGTAACTTAACTGAGTTTGCGGGTCCAGTGTCGCGCTATCGATAGCTTCCAGTAAGGCTAAATGCTGGCGCGCCATCGCTTGTTCGGCCTCGAATGCGGCATCACTCAGATCTTGCCATTTATCATAGTCGTCTTTAATGCCCAGGCTGGTTTGCAGTATCGGGTTGCGTTGTACCCGTTCATTAAAGATTTGTTCAAACAATTGGTTAGCACGCTCATTGACATCTACCAGTTGCTGCTGCTGTGGTTGGTCAATCAGCGATGGTTGTGCTGTTTTTGGGCCGCAGCCTAGTAATAACGCCGCGCTTAGGGCGAGTGGCACAAGGGCCAGAGGGTGCATCTTTTTGTTCATCCAGGGTTTCCTCTGTGGTTGTGGGCCTATTTAGATCAAGGATTAAATAAAAAGTGTCAGCAAATCATTTAAATAACGGGCGCCTTTCGGCGTGATTTGCCAGGCATCAGTTTGTTCAACCACTAATTCTTTGGTTAACGCCTCGGTAATAGGTTCAGTGATTGCTGTTAAGGGCAAGCCAGTGAAGGCACTAAAATCGTTAATCGGGCAGGGCTCTAACAAGCGAAAACGATTCATAAAAAACTCAAAGGGCCGATCTTCCGCTGCCACCTGTTGCTTCTCGTCCAGATAGCCACGGCTAAGATCCATATACCCTTTGGGATGTTTTATTTTAACCGTTCTGATAATGGCATTACGGGACGGTAGGGTAACTTTACCGTGTGCACCACAACCGATGCCCAGATAATCACCATAGCGCCAATAATTGAGATTGTGCTGGCATTGATGGCCAGGTTTGCTGTAAGCCGAGGTTTCATATTGCTGATAACCTGCGTTATGCAGTACCGCTAAGCCTTCTTGTTGAATATCCCACAGAATATCATCATCGGGTAATACCGGCGGCCGGGAAGCAAAGGCAGTATTGGGCTCAATGGTTAATTGATACCAGGAGAGGTGCGGCGGATTTAATGCGATAGCTGTTGTTAAATCTTGCAACGCATTAGCCACCGTCTGGCCGGGTAGGCCGTGCATGAGGTCTAAATTAAAGCTGTTAAGTGGTAGCGTGGCGGCCAACTGTGCCGCTGTGCGTGCTTCCGCCGCATTATGAATGCGGCCAAGGGCGCTCAGCTGTGCCGCCTGAAACGTTTGTACACCAAGCGAAAAGCGCGTCACGCCAGCAGCCACATAGCCAGTAAAGCGTTCTGCTTCAAAAGTCCCTGGGTTGGCTTCCATGGTGACCTCTAAATTAGCCATTACCGGTAGCTCACTTTTTACGCCATCCAGAATTTGTTTAATACCCGCGGCACTGAATACGCTGGGGGTACCGCCGCCAATAAAGATGCTGTGTAATGGCCGACCGACCACCAAAGGCAGATCCTGACGCAGATCGGCCAGTAAGTGGGCTATATATTCCTGTTCGGGAATACCTTGTTTGACGGCATGCGAGTTAAAGTCACAGTAGGGGCATTTTTGGATGCACCAAGGGATATGAATATAGAGTGACAACGGCGGTAATTGCAGGCTCAAGCTGGTTTATCTCCTGATTGCTGCAAGGTTAATTGCTGAAGCAATTGCCGTAATGCTATGCCACGATGACTAAGTTGCTGTTTTTCTTCGGGTAATAGCTGAGCAGCGGTTTTACCTAACGCGGGCAGGTAAAAGACTGGATCGTAACCAAAACCGCCGTTACCACTGCTTTCCAGCGCAATTTCACCGGTCCAACTGCCATGACAAATCAGTGGAGTCGGGTCTGCAGCATGTCGCAGGTAAACCAGAACACAGTGAAAAGCCGCCTGACGGTGGCTACTGGCTACGTTAGCGAGCTCGACCAGTAATTTTTCAATGTTATCTGCATCAGTGGCGCTTTCGCCAGCATAGCGGGCAGAGTAAATACCCGGCGCCCCGGCGAGTGCTTGTACTGCCAATCCCGAATCATCAGCAATGGCAGGCAGGCCAGTGATCAGTGCCGCATGGCGGGCTTTTAAAATGGCATTTTCGACAAAGGTTAAGCCTGTTTCATCCGCGTCCGATACACCGAGTTCGGTTTGCGGTATAACCGCTAAGGCAAAGGGTTTCAGCATGGCAGAGAGCTCGGCAACCTTGCCTTTATTGCCCGTGGCAAGAACAACTTTTTGCATACGCACGGCCTTATTCAGTATAGAGTTTTTGTTCAAAGTTCAGCTGCTGGCGCTTAGTGCCTTGACGAATTTCCAGGCTAAATCTAAGCTGCTCCTCATTACGAAATGGCATTACTGCTATGTAATAAATGGCATCACCATCTTTAATTTCCCGAAAAACCAAATCGCGCTGTTGCCCCAGTAAATTGCGGGCAATACCGCCAATATGCACTTCCTGTGCTTGTTGTGTTTGGCTGTCTAGCACCGAGATATTAATGATGGCATTGTTTTTATTGCGGCTTAAATTAGCAGCTCGTGCTACCTGAGGTGTCAAAAAAGTCGAGTTAAAGGCGATGTAATGAATATCCCAGTCGCCCAGTTGCTTTTTTTGTTCTGCTTGTACGCTAGCAGAAAATAACAAGCTAGCTCCCATTACCAGCACTACGCTTAGTAGATACGATGCCAGTTTTTGCATTGAGATTTGCATATTAGCCACTCCGTTTTATGATGATGCTATTACAGGCCGCGAAACCAGCCACCCAGTAAAATTTCCAGAAATTTCAGCACGACTAAGGCAATTAGCACGGACAGATCTAAACCGCCAATTGGTGGCACAATACGACGAATGGGTGCCAGGAACGGCTCGGTAAGTTGCTGAAACACATATTCCATCGGATTACGGCCTTGACTGAACCAACTCATAATGGCGCGGATCAGTAATACCCAAAAAATTAGGTTAAGCGTTTCTTTGATTAGCAGCAGGCCGCCCAAGACCAGGCTGGGGCCAATTTGTACTGATACCGAGAACACCAACTGCAGCACAATAAATTTCGCGGTGGCTAACAGATAAGCAATGACCAGCGTAGCGGTGTCTAATTTCCCTAAACTTGGGATCACCCGGCGTAGCGGTAATACCAGGGGGTTGGTTGCTTTAACAATAAACTGGCTAAAAGGGTTATAAAAATCGGCTCGCACCAATTGCAGCCAAAAGCGTAGTAACACCACCATGAGGTACAGGGTAAATGCAGTATTAATTAAAAAATGTATTGCTTCCATTAACGAGTCTCCGCCTTCAATTAAATACTTTTTGCCATTGCTTCTGCGCGGTCAATCGCCGCCTGCATCGCCTTATCAACCATGGTTTCCAGCCCTTCTGCCGTGAAAGTACTAATGGCTTCATGGGTGGTACCGCCTTTTGACGTGACCTGAGCCCGTAATTCGGCAAAGCTAAGCTCACTTTGTAATGCCATGGTAGCCGCACCTAAGGCGGTTTGTGCTACCATCGCTTTGGCTTCTGCTGCAGTAAAGCCCAGTTGCTCGGCTTTTTGTTGCATCGCCTGCATAAAATAGAAAAAGTACGCCGGTGAGCTGCCGGTTACGGCAATAACGTGGTTTATCTGATGCTCTGCCGTTAGCCAAACGTTCATACCGGTGCCGCTGAACATGTGGTCAACAAAGGCTTTTTCATAATTAGAACAGCGGCTCGGATAAAGCCCGGTTACACCAAGTGCCACCAACGACGGTGTATTAGGCATGGCCCGCACGAGGCGAATTTGCCCCAGCCAATCTTCATAACGGGCAACCGGCAAGCCCGCGGCCAGAGTAACAAAGAGTTTGTCGGTACATTCTGGCGCTTCAGCCAGCAATGGCTGACATACGTCCTGCATCATTTGCGGTTTAACTGCCAGTACGATGACATCTGCCCAATTTGCAGCTTCAATGTTATTTAAACTGGTATGGATGCCAAAGTCGGCAGCCAGTTCTGTTAATTTGGGCTCACTACGGTTAGCGGCCATAATATTTTCTTTGGGATAACCGGCTTTAATCATTGCGGCAATAACACAGCGAGCCATATTGCCAGCGCCAATAAAGGCGACTCTGTTATCATTCATGTTTGTCATAATTCCTTGCGCCAAAAATTGCGGTGCCTAATCTTATCATAGTTGCACCGTATCGTAGAGCCAGCGGCCAGTCATCGGACATGCCCATCGATAATTCAGTCGCTTGCGGATACTGCTGCTGTAGCTGCTGCGATAACTGCTGCATGGCCGCAAAATCTGCTGCCAGCTTGCTTTTATCGCCCGGTGCCGGGATTGCCATCAGGCCACGTAATTGCAGCCGTGGTAAGGCCGCAACCGTTGCGGCCAGTTCAAACAGCTGCTCAGCGGCAATACCGGATTTGGCCGACTCGTTACTGATATTGACTTGTAACAGCACCTGTAAATCAGGCAAGTCAGCGGGCCGCTGCTCACTTAAACGCTGCGCTATTTTTAGCCGGTCAATACTCTGTACCCAAGCCGCGTGCTCGGCAACCAACCTGGTTTTATTAGACTGTAAGGGGCCAATAAAATGCCATTCCAAGTCAGGCAAATGGGCTAATGCCTGCGCTTTAGTTGCCAGCTCTTGTGGGTAATTTTCGCCAAACTGCCGTTGCTTGGCCTGATAGGCGGCTTCGATTGCGCTGACCGGCTGCGTTTTACTTACGGCGATTAATTGTACGCCCACCGCGTTCTGCGGTGTTTGTTCACAGTTTTTCGCCAGTTGCAGATAGGCGAGGGCAAGTTGTTCTGCTATGTTATTCATCATAAATAAGTAAATTGGAGTTCCCTTAGCATGGATATTACCGAATTATTGGCCTTTAGTGTGGAACATAAAGCCTCAGATTTACATCTTTCTGCTGGTGTACCACCGTTAATCCGGGTTGATGGTGATGTGCGCAAGCTAAATATTCCGCCATTAACGCATAAACAGGTACATGCACTGATTTATGAGATTATGACCGATAAGCAGCGTAAGGAATACGAAGAGCGCTTAGAATCAGATTTTTCGTTTGAAGTACCAAACTTAGCCCGCTTCCGGGTTAACGCCTTTGTGCAAAATCGTGGTGCGGCAGCGGTTTTTCGTACTATTCCCAGCGATGTCCTTACTTTAGATGATCTTGGGGCGCCGGATATTTTTAAAACCATTGCCGAAAACCCGCGCGGTTTAGTGCTGGTCACCGGCCCGACGGGTTCAGGTAAGAGCACGACGCTGGCAGCGATGATTGATTATATCAATAGCAGCCGCTTTGATCATATTTTGACGATTGAAGATCCAATCGAATTTGTCCACAGCAATAAATTTAGCTTAATCAATCAACGAGAAGTGCACCGCGATACCCATAGCTTTAGCAATGCGCTACGCTCAGCATTACGTGAAGATCCCGATGTGATATTGGTGGGGGAGCTGCGCGACTTGGAAACCATTCGTTTAGCCATGACGGCCGCGGAAACCGGCCACTTAGTGTTTGGTACCTTGCACACCACCTCTGCGCCTAAAACGATTGACCGGATTATTGATGTTTTCCCGGGCGAAGAAAAAGCCATGGTGCGTTCGATGTTATCGGAGTCACTCAGAGCCGTTATTTCGCAAACCTTACTGAAAAAAGTAGGAGGGGGCCGTATTGCCGCCCATGAAATTATGGTGGGATTGCCTGCAATCCGCAACTTGATCCGGGAAGATAAAATAGCGCAGATGTACTCGGTGATTCAAACGGGCGCTGCCCATGGTATGCAAACCATGGATCAATGCTTGATCAATTTGGTTAACCGGGGATTAGTGAGTCAGAAAGATGCGGCTGCTAAGGCACAAGATAAAAATACCTTTGGTGGTTTAGGACGGATGTAGAGGTTTTTATGCAACTGGTTGATTACCAAAAAAAGATGGTTGAATTAAAAGCGTCTGACCTGTTTGTTACCGCAGGTATGCCGGTGGCGGCTAAGATCAATGGCGAATTGTTGCCAATAGATGATAAGCCGCTAACCGAAAGCGATTCATTGAGCCTGGTCCTCGCGGCGATGAATGATAAGCAGCAACATGAGTTTACTACCACTAAAGAATGCAACTTTGCCATTGCCAACGATGCAGGGCGTTTTCGGGTCTCTGCATTCTGGCAGCGTGATAAAGCCGGCATGGTTATGCGCCGAATTGTAACCAATATCCCCAATGTTGATGATTTGGGGCTGCCGCCGATTTTAAAAGAAATCATTATGTCAAAACGGGGCTTGGTATTGTTTGTGGGGGGGACCGGTACCGGTAAGTCGACCTCGTTAGCAGCACTGATTGGTTATCGCAATAAAAATGCGAAAGGACATATTCTGACTATTGAAGATCCAATTGAGTTTGTGCATGAGCATCAGCGCAGTTTGATAACGCAACGCGAAGTGGGTATTGATACCGAGTCTTTCGCGTCGGCCTTAAAAAGTTCGTTGCGTCAGGCACCAGACGTAATTCTGATTGGTGAAATTCGTTCGCAAGATACCATGGAATATGCACTGTCTTTTGCCGAAACCGGCCATCTGTGTATTGCTACCTTGCACGCCAACAACGCTAACCAAGCGATTGATCGTATTATGCATTTGGTACCGAAAGAGATGCACAATAAGCTGTTATTCGATCTGTCACTTAATTTGCGCGGTATCGTGGCGCAGCAGTTGATCCCCACGGCAGATGGCAATAGTCGGGTAGCCGCAATCGAAGTGCTGCTAAACTCGCCGCTGATTGCGGACTTAATCAGCAAGGGCGACATTGGTGAAATTAAAAGTGTGATGACAAAATCGCGTGAGCTTGGTATGCAAACCTTTGATCAGGCGCTTTACGATCTCTATCAACGGGGTACCATCAGTTATACCGATGCTATCCATCATGCTGATTCGCCAAATGATTTACGTTTAATGATTAAGTTGCGTAATAATGAAGTGAAAGGGTCCGGCTTTTTGTCTGGTGTGACACTAGACGGCATGGATAACCCCTAAGGCATGGAGTAAACAGATGGCACTTAACGCTATTATGACGCCAAGAAGTAAATTGATTACTACTCAAGGTGATGCCACTTTAGCCTCGCTTAGAGCGGTGTTCAGTCAGGCTCGATTCCAGCATGTGCCGGTAGTTGATGGCGTTGATAAGGTCATTGGCATTGTATCCATTAAAGACTACTTTAAAGAGCTTAGCCCGATAATGGATGCGGCCAGCGATCAGACCATCGGGCTTTTTATGCGGACCCGTAAGGTCCATCAGGTTATGGTGTCGCCAGTGATTACGGTGACACCAGACACCTCATTGCGGGTAGCTGCAGGCATGTTAATTGAACACAATATCAGTTGCTTGTTAATTACTGACAGTCAGCAGCATTTGCTGGGGCTATTATCATGGAAAGATATTGTAAAAACCGCTTTATTGGCGAAGCCTGCCAATAAAGCCTAGTTTTTAGCATAACGCTGCATCAGAATGTGTACCCGCTCAATATAGGCTTGCGTTTCTGCAAAAGGTGGGATGCCGTTGTAGCGCCTTACTGCAGCAGGACCGGCATTATACGCCGCGAGTGCTAGCGGCAACTCGCCGTTAAAGTCTTTGATTAACTGCGCCAGATATTGGCTACCCGCCCGGATATTTTGCTCGGGTTCGTGGCCATCGCTTACCTTAAACTGCTGCATGGTCGCAGGCATGAGTTGCATTAGCCCAGTGGCGCCTTTGGCAGATATAGCTTGGGGATTAAACGCTGACTCGGCATGAATGACGGCACGGATCAGGGCTACGTCTACCTGATGCTCTGCTGCGGCCTGACTAATCACTCTGGCAAAACGCTGCGTATATAAAGGGGTATTTTGCCAGTTGATATTGGATAGTGGGGCACAGGCATAGCAATCAAAGCGCAATAATTCAAAAACTTGATTAAGCGGGCGTTGATCCGAAAAATGCATACTGCCATCAGCCAGTGCCGTTTTATAGACTAAAATCTGTGGTCTTTGCTGTGCGGCTGGCAACACTGGTGCAGTGCTGTCGGGCGACAGTTTATGCCGCTGTTTTTCAGGCTCGACAGCGCTTATGCTAGCAAAGCTTAGCAGGCTAGCGAGTACCACTCCTCCTGACGCAATTTGACGCTGCACTGTTAATTTGTCCTTAGCGTTGTTTTTTTAGGCGTCTGCTAAGCCAACTGAGTAATATAGCGACGCTGAGCACTATTACCGGCACACTCAGTGCTTTCCAAAACGCCAGATCCAGCTGAGGCAGCCAATAACCGACCGCGCTTAGCATTTTATCACCCAGTTGCACGGCATAATAACTAATGGCGACTAATGAAAAGCCTTCAACCATTTGCTGTAGTTTTAACTGTAGCTTAGCTTTCTGCTCCATAGAGAGCAAGAGTTGCTGATTTTGCTGCTCTAACTTTAGATTTATTCGGGTGCGCAATAACTCGGTTGAGCGGCCCAGCCGTCCAGACAAACTATTTTGCCGCAGTTGTACCGATTCACTAGTACGAAAAGCGGGCGTTAAGCGCCGAGCGGTAAAATCTTGTAACGACAACATATCATCAATAGCCACTTCTTCCAGCGCTTTTAGCCGGTCCAGCGTTAACTGGTAATACGCTGCAGTGGCTTGTAAACGGGAATTATTTTCAGCAATTAAGCGCTCTGTCGCGGCGGCTAACTGAATAATTTCATTGAGTAACTGTTCATCATTATGTGGTTCTTGCTCAATACGTTGGGTCAGTTGCGCCAGATCCTGTTCCAGAGTATTAAGCTTGAGTAAGCTTTGTCGGGATACCGGCCAACCCAGTAACGATAATTTTCGATAGTTACCCAAATCAAACAGCTGTTGTGCCAGGCGGCCTAAAGCCCCTGCTGATAGACCTTGGTTAACCAGCAGCATCCGACCTGCGCCTTCGGCATGTTTTTGAAAATCAGTCCAGATCCTGGCTTTACCTGCTGCGAGCTGGCTGCTGATACAGTTCTCGGCATGAAACAACTGAGCGACGTCTTGCTCAACAAGCGATTGCTGATTTGAGATCACGGTAAGTTGCACGATACGAAAAATCTGCCCCGGTATTTCGCTAAACCAGTCACGGGCGGGTAAAAAATCTAACGGATCGTCAAACCAGGGCTGCTCCGCCCCTTGTCGGATAAAGGTATAGCTGGAGAATTCGCCGTGGCGTTCCCAGCGTAGCCATTGGCCATACAGCGGCAAGGTAATGTCTTGGGCCGTTTCGGCTAATTGGCTACCTAACTGCGAGGCCAGCTGTTGCATGAGCTGGAATTCCAACGTTCTGGAGGCAGGAGTCACGGTTAACATAAAATGGCACAGGCGGCAGGGCGCACTAATAGCAGGAAAGGTGCGCTGTTGCAGTTCTTTATCCAACACATCGCGCAAAGGATGGTTGCGGCGGGACAAACTTTCCATAAATCACCTCAGTGTTACTTATACCCACACCACTGCAAGCTGCGTGTTTCAGCATCGCTGGCAGCATCTTGCAGTAGGTTGGGTATGGCAGGTTTAATGTCCTACCACAAAGTTGCAGCAACTATGCCAGCCGCTTAGCTACGGCTAACACTGCCGCTGATATATGACAAATACTTAAAAAGCTTATGAATTTTTTATGTGCATTGAGCCGTTGTAACTAAAAATGAGCCGTTGCAATGCGCTTGATTAAAACAAATTGCCCATTTTCGGTGCAAAATAACCGCTTTAGATACGCCACGGTGCTTGCGGTTGACATACAATAGGAGAAAGAAAAAAAACGGTCTTATTGGAGGTCTGTTGTGCAGCAAAATAAAGCGGTATTGCTGGCGATTCTCAGCGTGTTGCTGGCGATGGTGACTATTCAGTCGGGTGCCTCTGTGGCCAAGCAATTGTTTCCGGTAATTGGGCCTGCTGGCACCACTGCTTTGCGAGTCGGTTTTTCGGCACTTATGTTATGGCTGGTATTTCGACCCTGGCGCCACTTACCTAAAGGCCGTAATTGGCGTGCAGTCATCGTATATGGTGTTTGCTTAGGTGGGATGAATTTACTGTTTTACTTAGCCATTGCCCGTATTCCGCTGGGCATAGGTGTGGCGCTGGAGTTCACCGGGCCCTTGGCTGTTGCGTTATTTTCGTCGCGGCGGCGCTTAGATTTACTATGGGTAGCGCTGGCGCTGGGCGGTATTTTACTGTTGCTACCGGATATGCGCAGTGTCGATGCGTTAGATCCGGTGGGCGTTATGCTGGCATTAGCTGCAGGTGCCTGTTGGGCAGGTTATATTTTATTTGGGCAGCGGGCAGGTACTCTGGCCTCTGGTGGCATTACCGTGGCGCTTGGGATGACAGTAGCGGCCTGTTTTCTGGTACCTATTGGCTTAATCAGTGCGGGTAGTGCCTTATTTAGTTGGCAGGTGATCCCGCTGGCGATAGCGGTGGCAGCGTTATCCAGTGCTTTACCTTATAGCCTGGAAATGGTGGCACTAAAAAACTTACCAGCGCAAAGTTTTAGTGTGTTAATGAGCTTAGAACCCGCCATTGCTGCACTGGCCGGCTTCTTGTTACTTAGTGAGTTGTTAAGTGTAACGCAGTGGCTGGCAATACTTTTAGTAATAGGCGCCTCGTTGGGAAGTACGTTGTCGGGGCAGAAAAAGGCTGCTCCTAAAGCGGCATAATTTAAATTTTGGAGATCCGAGCAGCGCAATAGTAGCGGATAAAATAAGGCGGGATATCACTATCCCGCCTTAAAACTATAACGAATTTCCCGCTACAACTTAATTTAAATAACCCGCTTTTAAGGCTGAGTCACTTCGTCAATATTGCTGCTGGTATCAGGATTGAGCTGATAATCTCTGGCCAGCAATAAATACATCGCCGGTACTACATAGAGCGTAAAGAAAGTGCCAATGGTCATACCGCTGGCAATCACGACTCCCATGGCGAAGCGCGATGCTGCACCGGCACCACTGGCGATCAATAGCGGAATAACGGCCAATACGGTAGCGGCGGTCGTCATAAGGATAGGCCGTAAACGCAGCGCTGTGGCTTCTTCAATCGCATCGCGTTTCGTTTTGCCTTCCTGTTGCAACTGGTTAGCAAACTCTACAATCAAAATACCATGCTTCGCAATCAAACCGACCAGAGTCAGTAAACCAACCTGAGTATAGATATTGATACTGGTTACGCCTAAGCTGGTAAAGATCAGCGCACCACAGACACTCATGGGCACCGTTACCATAATAATAATGGCGTTTTTATACGACTCAAACTGGGCTGCCAATACCAGAAAAATCACAATTAAGGCAAAGAAGAACGTTACTACCAGTTGCTGCCCTTCCTGTTTATATTGCCGTGATTGACCGGCATAATCGACGCTAAAGCCAGCTGGTAGAACTTCTGCGGCAATTTGATCTAATACGGCTAAGGCTTCACCCAGTGGCACACCCGGGCGGGGTACGCCAGAGATTTTCACTGCGTTTAGCTGCTGAAAGCCCCTTAACGCTTGCGGTTGCACCGACTCGGTTAAGGTGACTAAGGTCGATAGCGGGATCAATTCGCCTTGCTCGTTGCGGGTGTAATAGTCTTTTAACTGTGCCGGGTTTAACCGCTCGCTACGCTCTACCTGTGGAATAACCCGATAAGAGCGATTATCCAGCGCAAAACGACCGGCGTCGGCACCGGATAACAAGCTGCCTAAATCTGCGGCGATTTGCTGCATCGACACCCCCATCAGGGCTGCTTTTTCCCGATCGATTTGCACCGTTTGCCGTGGTTTGTTGATTTTCAGATCGCTATCCACAAAGATAAAACGGCCTGATGCCATGGCGCGGCCCAGTACTTGTTGTACTACTTCATCTAACGCAGCAAAGGGTAGGGTGGAACCAATTACGAATTCAATTGGCGTACCATCCCCCGGCGAAGGCAAAGAAGGGGGCACGAGAGCAAAGCTATTTAAACCCGGGATCCCAGCCATATGTGGCTGAATATTCTGTTCTAATACTTCGGCCGTGCTACGTTCACGCTGATCCCAGGGCGCCAGTACAAAGCCGGCAATTGCTGAGTTAGTGCTACCCATACCGTTAATAATAAAGACGTTACGGATCTCTGGGGCTTGTGCTGGCAGTTTATTGAGCTCGGCAGTATTACGTTCCAGATAATCCAAAGTAGCAAAGCTATCGGCTTCTAAAATGGAGAACACAAAGCCTTGATCTTCTGCCGGTTCTAACTCCGACGGGCTGGTGATAAACAAGAAGTAGCAAGACACTAGCACGATGGCGGCAAAGGTCAGTATTACCGGCATGGTATCTAGGGTGCTATGCAACTGACGTTGATAGCCCGTGCGGAGGTTCTCAAACCGCGTATTGAGCCAGGCTTCCAGTGATTTGTCTTGCTTACCCTCGGCTTGATGCGGTTTCAGAATATAGGCACACATTACTGGCGATAAGGTCAGTGCTACGATACCGGATAAAATAACCGAGGCGGCCAGAGTAAACGCAAACTCTACAAAGAGTACACCGGTAAGACCACCGACAAACCCTATGGGTAAAAATACCGCTACCAGCGTGGTCGACATGGTAATAATAGGCCAGGCAAGCTGACGCGCCCCCAAAATAGCCGCATCAATCCGTGAGTAGCCTTCTTCAATAAAGCGGTGTACGTTTTCCAGCATAATGATAGCATCGTCTACTACGATACCAATCGCTAATACCATCGCTAATAGCGTAAGTAAGTTGATGGAAAAGCCTAAGATCCACATTAAGAAAAAAGTACCGACTAAGGATACCGGGATAGCCACTGCCGGGATGATGACACTACGTATTGAACCTAAAAAGGCATAAATAACCAGTACGACGATAACTAGTGCTGCCACAATAGAGACCACAACTTCATCGATGGCGCTTTCAATATACTCGGTAGAATCATAGGGAATATCGGCATCTAACCCTTGCGGCAGCTGCGGAATAATATCGCGCTCCCATACTTTACGTACTTCGGCGATCACATCCAGGGCATTAGCGTCTGGTGAGATTTCAATCCCCATAAAGGTCGCAGCCAGGCCGTTAAAACTGACTGAATTGTCGTAGCTTTCGGCGCCCAGCTCTATGGTAGCAATATCACCTAAACGTACCAAACTCTGGCCATCAGCACTAATTACCAGTGCTTCGAACTCTTCTGCGCTGCGTAAATCGGTAGCAGCATTTAAATCGACCGTTACCATCTGGCCTTTGGTACTGCCTAAGGCTGCCAAAACATTATTGTTGCGCAGGGCGCTACTAACATCGGAACCGGTGAGGTTATAGGCCGCCATTTTGGCAGGATCCAGCCAGATCCGCATGGCGAAGGTGCGGGCACCTAAAATTTCTGCCCGTTGCACGCCGGGAATGGTAGCGAGTTGCGGTTCAATAACGCGTACCAGATAGTCGGTGATCTGATTGTTGCCCAGTACTTCAGAGTAGAACGACAGGTACATGGCCGCGACATTTTGGCCCATCTTTAACGAGATAACCGGATCGCGGGCATTTTCGGGCAGCTCTGAGCGGATCTTGTTAACCTGTGCCGCTATTTGCGTCAAGGCTTCATTCGGCTCATAGTCCAGTCGCAAATAGGCTTGAATAGTGCTAGACCCGGCGACAGAACTTGATACCAGATAATCTATACCTTCTGCGGCAGCAATTTCTCGCTCTAACGGTGTGGTGATAAAGCCTTGAATTAAGTCGGCATCGGCACCAACATACACGGTGCTGACCGTGACCACGGCATTTTTAATTTCTGGGAATTGTCGTACATTCATTTCGCTAATGGCCCTAAAGCCCAGTAGCAGGATCAGCAAGCTGACGACACTGGCCAGGATCGGCTTGCGAATAAAAATATCGGTAAAGCGCATGGCAAGATCCTTACTGGTTAGCTGGCGTAGGGGTTAACTCAGCAGTAGGGGTGGCGCTACTGTCTTCAACAATGTTGACTACCGCGCCATTACGCAGCTTTAATAACCCTGAGGTAGCGACCAGCTCACCGACTTCTAAACCGCCGGTCACGGCAATAAGATCACCGCGGGCTTCACCGGTGCTGATAAAGCGCTGTTGTGCGGTTGTTTGACCATCTTGCTCGGTAATCACAAACACCGAGTTACCGTAGGGATTAAATTGCACGGCAGTTTGTGGGATCAATGTAACTTGATTGGTGTCACCACTATTAAGCTGTACCCGGGCAAACATACCAGGGCGTAACTGTTGCTGTGGATTGGCAAAGGTCGCTTGCACATCAATACTGCGGCTGCTCTCTCTAATGGCTGGTGCTATGGCAGTAATTTCGCCGTTAAAACGTTGCTCACCAAAGGCATTAACTTGTATTGATAATGGCTTACCCACTTCCACCATAGTAAGCTGCTGCTCGGGCAGGGTAAAATTTAAATAAATCGGGTCAAGTGACTGTAAGCTCACTACGGCAGTGCCGCCGGTTAGCAATTGGCCTAAGCTCACCTGCCGGATCCCGGCTACACCATCAAAAGGTGCATACAATGATTTTTGCGCAATGCGAGCTTGTTGTGAGGCAACGGCAGCCGTTGCTTGTGCCGCTTCACTTTCACGGCGGCGCAACTCTAATTCAGAAACACCTTTATCCCGGAACAAACGCTCTAAGCGGTTTTGCTCCAGCTTTGCCAGCTTCTCTGCTGCTTGCAAGCGTGCCAGCTCTGCTTGGTCAACGCTGTCATCCAACTGTACTAACAGCTGGCCTTTTTTGATAGCTGCGCCATTTTCAAACTGAATAAGGCTGATAATGCCACTGGCTTCAGTGGTGAGTTCGGTGCTGTTAACCGCGGCAAAGCTACCTACGGCATTCAGATAAGGTTGCCAGTTATCGCGGGTCACTTCGGTGGCAGTAATGGCAGCAGGTGGCATTGGCATATTGTCAAAAAATTGATTCATAAAATAATTGCCAATCGCTTTGTAGCCAAAGATGCCGCCAAATAAGACAACGACAACAATTAGCATAATAAGCATACGCTTAAACATGGTTTCTCCTTGAAAGGGCCTGGCCCGAATATAACAATAATGAATAGTAAACTGGTGTAATAATGCTATTGCCGCATAACGTTAAAGCAGCGGTTGTATCAGCGCCTCTAATCGCTTAATTTGCTCAGCGAGTGCGGTTCTGTCACAGAGATCCATTAACGGTTGCCATTGCATGCCATTTAATAACATATGCAGATGGCGATAGCGTTGCAGTGGATCTGCATTGCCGCCAAAAGCCGCCAGCAAGCCTTCCGTTTGTTCAAGCGCAATACTGCCGGTACTAAGCGCCCAAGGCGCGACAGCCAAATCAAAAGCATCACAGCTGTGTGAAGGTAATTCAGCATCTGTGATAGCTTGCTGTACGATACTGCGCACCAGATCAGCCAAGGGTTTACTATTGGCTAATATTGCCTCGCGGCGAGCTACAGAAGCGTTTTTCCATACCACTTCAGTAAAAACATATTGTTCTAGCCCGGCGTGGCTGGGGTTGCGCTGTTGGTTCATTTTCTCTGCGACACAGAGTGCCAACATTTTTTCCCGACTATTAATATTAAGTGCGGCGATACCTTGAAAACAGTGCAGTTGGTAACAGCTATTGCGCCCAGCTAGTGCCACTAACAAATCTTCTTTTGAACTAAAATGCTGGTACAAGGTGCCAGTAGCGTAGTCACAAGCCTTGGCCAAAGGTGCCATTTGTAATTGTAAAATGCCGTCGCGGGCGATTAGCTCTGCCGCTTTATCCAGAAACAATTGCTCTCGTAGGGCGCGTTGCCGCTCTTTACGCTCGGTGACCGTCATAAGATCAGTATCATTTTCGTCAAAAGTGGCTAATTATGAATTCAATTCAAAAAATGAGCAAGGTTCATAATTGAAATTTAGTAAAAAGTTGATCCAGCTCGGCGCATAGTTTGCTTTTTTCCGTTATATACCCACACTACTTGAAGATGCAGCTTGAGTTCGTTTGGGTAAATACAGAGATAAGGATAAAATATGACCATAAAAACTGTTGCTGACTTAATGACGCCTGATCCGTTATCGCTACTACGCTCAGCGTCATTGAAAGAAGCACATGATTTAATGCGGGAGAAAAATATCCGGCATATACCGGTGATAGATGAAAATGGCCAACTTACTGGCATGCTTACGCAAAAAGTGATGATGGCCGCGGTGATTGGTTTATTGGCAAAATATGGCGCGACAGCGCTGGAGCGGAAAGAAAAACAGCAGCTGGTAGCAGATTTGATGCTAACAGATTTTGCCACCATAACCGCTGCACAAAGCTTGCGGGAGGTAGCGGCATTTTTTGTTAAAAACAGGCATGGTTGTTTGCCGGTGATTACCGCCGAAAACAAGCTGGTCGGGATACTCACTTCGTCTGATTTTGTGCGGTTAGCGGCAGAGTTATTAGCGCTGGAAGCTTAACTTTATTCAACTGGTCTATGCAGTTTGGCTATTCAGCGAAAAAGCATTGCAACAAACATACATGGATGTTAGTTTCGCGTGCAATAAGCGTTGTCCACTTAACAGCCGCGTGGTGTAAAAGTGGTTAACATGTAGATATTTTTTGCTGCTAAGCGGATCCAAAATCACTATGGCCAGACCTTGCAAAGCGGATGCTGAACAAACCCGCGATAAAATTTTAGACGCAGCGGAACTGATGTTTCTGGAACATGGGTATGGTAAAACCTCGTTAGAGATGATTGCCCGTGCCGGCGGGTTTACCCGTGGTGCTATTTATTGGCACTTTTCCGATAAAGTCAGTTTATTTAATGCCATGCTGCAGCGGGTAAAGTTACCGATGGAGCGTATGTTCGAACAAAAAATCGAGCAGGAATCGGATCCACTGCAAGCCTTGTACGAAATGTGCCACGCCAGCTTAATGCAATTATTTGAAGATGATCGGCATTATCGGGTGCATGCCATTATACTTACCCGCTGCGAGCAAGTGGGCGATTTGGCCGATTTACAGCAACATGACTTAGAGTTACATAACCGTATTAGACAGCGCTGTGAGGCACTTTTTATCAGCGCTCGGGAGCAAGGACTGGTTGCAGCCGATTTAGATGAAAAGCTGGCGGCTTTTGCCTTGAAAGCTTTTATAATGGGGATCTATCTGACTATTCTGCGCGAACGCAGCGAACCAACCAGTATCGACATGGTGCAGCGGTTGTTGAGCGAATATTTTCGTAATTTGCGCCGGGGGGGGCGAAGGTTTGTAATGCAATCTGAATTTAAGAAACAACCTCTGCCGTGACAGAGGTTGTTTCTATTATTGTTTACATCACGCCTAGCTCTTGCAGCAAGTTATCTGCTTTATCAACAAGTTGCATTTGCCATAACATAAAGCGCAAATCTACTTGAATAGAACGGGTATTCGCCGGGTTAAAATCCCAGTCTGAAATGATGGAATCAAGCGTACCATCAAATGCCAATCCAACAAATTCGCCCTTGCTATTAAGAATGGCAGAACCTGAGTTGCCGCCGGTAATATCCAGCGTTGCCAGATAGTTCACCGGTACCGAGTTTAGGCTGTCTACTGCGTAAGGGCCGTAGTTTTTCGCTTTAATGGCATCGAGTTGGTTTTGCGGTGCATTAAACTCGCCTTCCCCTGTGGCTTTAGCCGTAATACCACGCAAGGTGGTAAAGGCTGTCCAGGCATTACCATCTTCATTACCATGCTCGCGACCTTTCACATTGCCGTAGGTAACACGTAAGGTACTGTTAGCATCGGGATACACCGCTTTACCTTGCGACTGCATAAAGGCAATTTTTGCCCGCATATAGCTGGCATAGGCTTGCTGTATTTTACCGGCCAGCTCTTCTTGTTCCGCTTCACGTTTCATATCGGCTTTATATAAGGCAACAGCAGCTTTAATAAAGGGATCATTGCTGGCAGCGAATTGCGTTGGGTTGCTTTCCACCAGTGCTGAACGTTGTGCAGTATCGGTTAACACCGTCGCACTGTACCAGCTCTCAATGAGTGTGGTTAACGCTTGTTGGTCCATGCCGTCTGTAATACCTAAGGCTTTATCAAAGTCGGTATTACGCTGCCTTTTCGGCAGTGCCGCATATTTGCTCAGGTTATACAGATCCAATGCTTTTTCCACTTTGGCATCAAAAGAGCGGTCCATACCGGCAACAAAGGCTTTGAAGCGAGGTAAATCGCGCTGTTGGAAACCGGCTTTACGTTCGGTATCCGGTTTAGTACCTTCCTGTGCTAAGCGATATAAGGTGCGGGCAGTGGCTAACAAACGAGGTGAGGCGTTACCTAACAAATAGTTGTCCCGACCTTGTTGTTGCTGTTCTTGCAGTAACTTCTCAATATTACTGAGATCTTTAGCATAGGCTTTTTTATTGGCACTACTGCTGTTGACCCACTGCGTTAATGCCTGATGCTCCGCTTGTTTGCGCACTAAAAAGCCGCTTTGGGCGTAGCTATCCAGCATACCTTGGCGGTTTTTCAGATAGTTATTTAAACCTGCTACCCGGCTGGCATATTTTAGCGCGGCATCGCGGTCATTTGCCGTTTCCCGGCCAATAATCTCCAATGTTTCGGTAAACTGGCTTACCGTATTGGGGTAGCTCCATTCAAATGTATCTGCTACTTCCGACGGCAAGCGATGACGATTAGTGCGGCCCGGGTAACCCAGTGCCATCACAAAATCACCTTCTTTTAAGCCTTCTTTCGCCAGTTTTAGATGAAAATCCGGGGTATAAGGGACATTATCGGCATGGAAATCAGCTGATTTACCCTCTGGGCTCACATAGGCACGTAAAAAGCTATAGTCACCGGTATGACGTGGCCACATCCAGTTATCGGTATCGCCACCAAATTTACCTACCCCTTCAGCGGGGGCATGCACTAAGCGCACGTCCTTAATTTCCAGCTGTTTAATTAAATAATACTCTAAGCTGCCATAGTAGGCTGCCACCGTGCAGCGATGGCCGACGTCCTGTTCACATGCAGCGACGATGGCTTTTTGATTGGCTTCAATCGCATCAACGCGCTTCTTACCAGCGAGCTTAGCAGTTTTGGCATCAATGACTTGTGCTGTGACGTTATCTACCGCTTTGGTTACAAAAATCCGGCTACCCGGTGCTGCTGGTACTTCTTCAGTAAATGAGCGAGCCAAAAAGCCATTCTTTAGCAAGTCGTTTTCAGCGGTGGAGTTATGCGCAATACTGTTGTAAACGCAATGATGGTTAGTCGCAACTAAGCCTTGCGCTGAAACAAAAGACGCGGAGCAGCCACCTAGGCTTACAATCGCCGCCATTGGGAATTCTGTTAATTTCGTTAGATTGGCTGGGTCTAGTTCCAGTCCGGCTGCTTTTAGTTGTGTTGCAATTTCAGGTAGCTGTTGTGGCATCCACATGCCTTCATCGGCAATAGCAAAACCACTGGCCAGCGCCAGCATCAGTAGGGATTTTTTCATCATAGTTGTCTTATTTTTTCTTGGTTGGGGAAATTGGTTAAGCCCAAATTGGGTGAGCTAACAATTGTATAGTGGGTGCTGCAGCCTTAATTTGTCAATAAGTAGCAATTTTCTGTTACAAAATAACTTAAATCACGCAAAAGAATTTGGTGTTGCCTTTTTAGTTATCAAACCAACAGGCTTCGGTTTGTTGGTTTTTTGCATGGTACATCGCCGAGTCGGCTTGCAGCAGTAGCTCATCGCTGCTGACACTGCCTTTAAACAACGTCAGCCCAATGCTACAACTGCAGTGATGTAACTGGCCCGTGGGTAACTGATAGGGTTGGAGTAAATACTGCCGGATCTTGGCAACCATAATTTCAATTTGCTGCTTGCTGTAGTTAGCATCCTGATCTATTTCTCGGACTAAGATGATAAACTCGTCGCCACCAAACCTAGATACCGTATCGGCAGCCCTAACTGCATTATTCAGCCGCTTTGCCACTTCGGCCAGCACCGCATCACCAGCTTTATGGCCATATTGATCGTTGACTGGTTTAAAGTCATCCATATCAATAAACATTAAACAACAATATTTCTGGCTGCGCTGGCTGGCAGCCATCGCTTGTAACAGGTGCTCTTCTAGTAAACGGCGATTCGCCAAACCTGTAAGGCTATCGTAAAAAGCCAGACGCCTGATTTGTAATGCACTTAGGCTGCGGCTGATAGCCAACTCTGCCAGATTGCTGTAACTGCTAATTTTTTCTATAAGAAACGCGGTGGGCTCGGCTGGATGAGTATGGTAGATCGCGAAAGTACCTAATACTTTGCCCTGTGCATTTTTAACTGGTTGTGACCAACATGCCGCAACACCTGCTAAATCTGCCAATGCCTGATAAGGTTGCCAATAAGGGTGGTTGCGGATGTCACTAACAATGGTGATATTACCGGTATAGGCTGCTGTGCCACAGGAACCGACGCCCATGCCGATAGTCACCCCATCCAAAGCCTGGTTATAAGCATCAGGCAGTGAGGGCGCCGCACCATGCCGCAAAGTTTTACCATCTTCGTCCAGTAATAAAATAGAACAAATCATTTCCGGATGTAGTTGTTCAACTTGTGTCACTAAATTATGCAAAATGGTTTTTAGTAAAACACCTTCGCTGATTTGATTTAAAACTTGATTCTGCAGTTGCAATTCTTGAGAGCGTTGTTCAATTTGTTGTCCTGTGAGCGCTAAAACCTGCTGGTAGCGTTTATTTAACAAATTAAGCTCAGTGATTTGCAAGGCGAGTGATGCGAGCATGTTTAGCATTGCTGGTAGCTTGGTTTCATCGACAATAGGTACTTCAGCAAGTGCTGCCAGATAATCCTCTTCGGTAAAGCCGGCAGCGGCAGCTTGTGTTTTAAAGTAAGCCAGATCCGGTTCTTGCAACAAAAACTGCCCCATAAACAGGTTAGCAATATGTTCGCCTTCTAATATTATTGGTGTAGCACAGTCAGCCAAGCCGTTACGGCAGTGGTAAATAGAGAATTTCTTACCTTGTTGAAGTTGCTGTGCTAAATCACGATCACTCTCCAGGCATCGTTGGAAGGTGGGTTCTGCTTGACGGTGAAATTGCATACAGGTGCGTTGCCAGTTTGACGAGGCGAGCACTCGGCCATGCAGGTCGATTAACGCAACAGGGATATGTATAACCTGTTGGAAGTTTTCTAATACGTCATTTAGGCGGCCAAAGTCTATTGCAGCAACCATTTTTTTGGTTTCTGTTGTTTCGAACGCAGATAAAGTCTGATTCCAGTCGGCCAGCATAGGGTCGAGCTTTTGGATCAGGTTAGCCTCACTTTGCAAGTGCGGTGCCTTAGTGCTCATCGTTAGGTAAGTGTAGTCTGCGTCCTTGCACTATGCTACTGCGAACAAGCGAAATAAATAGAAGTAACAGCTTATTTATGTCGCTGCTGCAGCACCTTAATAACATCATTCAATTCTAACTGCTGGCTGCGTAGTAGTACCAACAGGTGAAACAGCAAATCTGCAGCTTCATTTGCTAGCTCTTCCCTGTCGCCAGCCATCGCAGCAAGAGCTGATTCAACGCCTTCTTCGCCTACTTTTTGCGCAATACGTTTTACCCCTTTCGCAAATAAACTTGCGGTATAACTGCTTTTTGGATCTGCGCCTTCGCGGCTTTGAATAACTTGCTCCAGCTCATATAAAAATGCCAGTTGCGGGCTGTTAGCGCTGTTATTGTGCCAGCAGGTTTCGGTACCGACATGGCAAGTAGGGCCTTGCGGTAAGGCTAGCACCAGCAGGCTGTCGGCATCGCAATCGCTATCAATGCTGACCAATTTTAAGGTATGGCCAGAGCTTTCGCCTTTAGTCCAGAGCCGTTGCTTACTGCGACTAAAAAAGGTGACGTTGCCGCTATCCAGCGTACGGGCTAGCGCTGCTGGATTCATATAACCTTGCATTAGCACTTTGCCAGAGATGGCATGTTGTACTATGGCTGGTAGCAGTTGGCTGTCGGGCCAGCTTAGCTGATTGATTTGTTGTTGATTCATGTTTAATTCTCGAAATTGGGTGTGGGCTCTACACCGACACTAGACGCAAAAACGCCGTGAATACATCCATGCCGTACACGCTTTGCTTAGCAGTGTTGGTGCTGCGCCAATGACATCTAATTTAGCTGCTGCAGTGAGCAAGCGCGGATGTACTTTTTTCTGAGGGTCCTTGAAGGCATGGATGCCTGAATGGAGCCTCCAGGGAGGGATTCACGGCGTACCTCAGAAAAAATGTACGTAGCGCTGGCTTGTTCGAAGTGCCTAACGGCGACGCTAGGGCCGAATACTAATCCCATCAGCAATTAACTTCGCCTTTAGCTCGCTAATCTGAATAATACCTTTATGAAACACACTGGCTGCTAAGGCACCATCGACATCGGCTTGCTGAAACACCTCAGTAAAGTGTTGCATGGTGCCGGCACCGCCGCTGGCAATTAACGGCACTTTACACAGATCCCGAATGGTTTTCAGCTGCGCGATATCATAACCCTGACGCACGCCATCCTGATTCATACAGTTAAGCACAATCTCGCCAGCGCCTAAACGTTGCACCTCGCTTACCCAATCACGGGTTAGCCACTGGGTTTTCTGAGTGCGCGTTTCATCGCCAGTAAATTGGTATACCTGATACTGGCCAGAAGCCACATCAAAAAAGCTGTCGATACCAATCACCACACATTGCTGACCAAAGGTGGCATTTAAATCGGCAATTAATTGCGGATTACTGAGCGCCGGACTATTAATCGACACCTTATCGGCACCCATTTCTAAAATCTTGCCGGCATCGGCGACTGATTTAATGCCTCCCGCAACACAAAAGGGGATATCAATCACCTCGGCAATACGCCGAACCCAGCTTTTATCCACCACACGGCCATCGCTGGAAGCGGTAATATCATAAAACACTAACTCATCGGCACCGGCTTCGGCATAGCGCTGTGCCAGTGGCACAATATCGCCAATAATTTCGTGGTTACGAAATTGTACGCCTTTCACTACCTTGCCATCGCGAACATCTAAACAGGGAATTAACCGTTTTGCCAGCATGCTATGGCCTCCTCAAGCGTAAATTTACCTTCCAATAGCGAGCGCCCCAAAATCACGCCTGCTACGCCAGAGCCAATTAAAGCCTGAATATCACTCAGTGCGCCAATGCCGCCCGAGGCTTGCCAGGCCAGTTGCGGGTACTTGCTGCACAGTTCGCGGTATAGCGCCACATTGGAGCCACTTAGAGTGCCATCTTTGCTAATATCGGTGCACAATACATGCTTAGCCCCAGCAGCGATATAGCCATCGAGCACTTGCTCCAGTGTCACACCCGAGTCTTCAATCCAGCCATGGCTGGGTAAGGTTTTTTCGCCCTGCGCATTTATCGCGACATCCAATGCCAGCACAATACGATCGCCACCATACTGTTTGATCCAGCCCTGAACTAACTCAGGCTCGCGAATGGCTAAACTGCCAATAACGACCCTGCTGGCACCGGCGGCCAGTAAATCTTTAACATCTTGCTCGCTGCGCACGCCACCGCCAACTTGAATTTGTAGCGGTGAATTGGTCATTAAGGCTGTTAATAAGCTAAGCTGGCGTTTACTGGCATCTTTAGCGCCAGATAAATCGACGACATGTAAAATAGGCGAGCCCGCAGCCGCGTAGCGATCGCGCAGGCTTAGCGGACTGAATTCGTATTCTGTGGTTTTATCATAAGCGCCCTGATATAGACGTACGACCTTGCCATCAATTAAATCTATCGCTGGGATAATCACAGCTGCCACTCCAAAAAGTTTTGTAATAAACGCGCGCCGACCTTGCCTGAACGCTCTGGGTGAAATTGCGCACCTGCCACATTATCTTTGCCAATTACTGCTGCGAAATCAGAACCATAATGGCACTGCGCTAAGCTATATTGGCTGGGCACTACCGCAAAGCTATGCACAAAATACAAGTAATCCTGCTCGGTAAAGCCTTGCATAATAGGGTGGCTGCTGATGCTATGTAGCGTATTCCAGCCCATATGCGGTAAGCGTAAACCTGCGGCATTCAGTGGCGCGACTTCGCCTGGGATTAAGCCTAAACAGGCGACATCGCCTTCCATACTATGGGCAGTGAGCATTTGCATGCCCAAACAAATGCCTAACACCGGCTGAGTTAAATTTTGTAAGGTGTTAATCAGCTCGCGCTCGGCCAAGTTCGCCATAGCGGCTTTGGCGCTCCCGACACCAGGTACTATCACTCGGCTAGCCGCTTTGATTACATTGCCTTCGCGGCTAATCACTGGCTCAGTGCCGAGGCGCTTTACCGCAAAATATACCGAGCTGATATTGGCGCAACCCGTATCCACAATAACCAGTTCCGCCATTACAGCACTCCTTTGGAGCTAGGCAGAGCTTCACCACTTACCGTAATCGCTTGGCGTAAGGCGCGGCCAAAAGCTTTAAACAAGCCTTCAACTTTATGGTGTTTATTACCTTCGGTAATGCTTAAATGCAGCGAAATCAACATGGCATCGCTTAACGAGCGGAAAAAGTGCGGCACCATTTCCAGCGTTAAACCACCGACTGCGCCATCGCCTAGCTCGCCATTAAACACAAAGAAGGGGCGGCCAGATAAATCCATAACACATTCGGCGCGACATTCATCCATCGGTAGCACAAAGCCAAAACGGTTAATACCGCGCTTATTGCCCAATGCTTGTTTTAGCGCTTGACCTAGTGCTAAGGCGGTATCTTCGACACTATGGTGATCGTCAATATGGTAATCGCCAGTCACTTTTACTTGCAGCGAAAAGCCGCCGTGGGTGGCAATTTGCTCCAGCATATGATCAAAAAAGCCGACGCCAGTACCAAAGAAATTATTACCGCTGTTATCCAGATCAACACTGATTTCAATGTCAGTTTCGCGGGTGGTGCGGCGCACCGTGGCTTTACGCCCGCGGCTTAATAAGCGCTTAGTGATCTCGGCCCAGCCCAGTTGCTCACGATTGTACTGAAACGATGGCAGGCCCATATTTTCAGCTAATTGCACATCCGTTAAGCGGTCGCCAATCACGTAGGAATTGGTAAAATCAATTTTTCCTTGTTGCAGGTAGTCTTTCACTAAGCCTAGTTTGGGCTTGCGGCAGCTGCAATTATCACTGTCAAAGTGCGGGCAAATCAGTACATCATCAAAAACGATGCCTTGCGAGGTGAGCAGTTGCATCATTTTGTTATGCGGCGCATCAAAGGTGTCACGCGGAAAGCTGCTGGTGCTCAGGCCGTCCTGGTTGGTGACCATCACCAAGCGATAACCGGCGGCCTGCAGCTTTAAGAGTGCAGGGACTAAGCCCGGTTCATAGGCCAGCTTTTCCAAGCTATCCAGTTGTTTGTCAATTGGTGGTTCTTCCACCATGGTGCCGTCGCGGTCGATAAATAAAATAGGTTGGCCACTCATGCGCTTGCTCTCTTCGTCGTGGAAAAATAGGTTAACATGGCTTGCTGTAAACGCTGCATCTCATCCGGATTACCAATGGACACCCGAACTACCTCGGTTAAGCCTAACTGGCTGGATTGATTGCGGATTAAGATCCCTTCGCTGATTAATGCCTGCACACAGTCGGCAGCATTACTCACTTGTAACAGCACATAGTTGGCATTACTGGGCCAAATTTTTACAATGCCCGGTAGCTGTGAGGCAAAGGTGCTAAAGTCATTACGCAATTGATTAATGGTTGCCACGCTTTGCTGCATTTGCGCGATGCCCTTTGCCGAAAGTGCCTGAGCAGCAATTTGTGCCACCGGTTCGGCAATGGGATAGGGCGCGATCATCTTTTTTAGGGCATTGATAATATCGGCCGAGGCCAGCGTAAAACCACAGCGTAACCCTGCCAAGCCAAAGGCTTTGGATAGCGTGCGTAATACTACCAAATGTGGGTAACGGCTAAGCAGCGGCACTACGGAGGCTGAGGGCGCGAATTCAATATAGGCTTCATCTACCACCACCAGTGCTTTGTCTTTAAAGTGCTCCAGTACGGCAATAATATCTTCGCGCGGGATCAGATCGCCCGTGGGGTTATTCGGGCTACAAATAAACACCAGTTTTGGCTTAGTAGCGAAAATACCCGGTAAATCCAAGCGTTCGCTATCTTTTAACAGTACTTTCGTTACCGCAGTTTGATTGCTTTCGGCACTAATGGCGTACATGCCATAAGTCGGCGGGCAAATAGTAATGCTATCTTGTTTGGGCTCGCAAAAGCTACGAATCAGCAGCTCGATACCTTCATCGGCACCGCGGCTAACCAACACCTGTTCTGGTGTCAAACCGGCATAAGCGGCATAGGCATCAATGACCGCTTTTGGCTGACATGACGGATAGCGGTTAAAGCAATCATCTAACTGATAAGCAGGGGCTAGTGCATTTTCGTTAGCATTAAGCCAGACTGCGCCGCCACTCATACTGCTGCGGGCAGAGGCATAAGGCACTAAGTCTTGCACCAGTTGCCGGGCCAGCGTATTTACGCTGGTGCTGTTGGCGTTATTGGCAGTTGTCATTACAAACCTCAACCTTGTTTATTCGTTTTCTTAATATTGGCCTGACTAATAACCTTAGTCGCTTGCCTTAGTCATTTGCCGTGTTCTGGCCAGCTTTTTCTAGCGCAGCTAAACGCAGTCGCACCGCATTGGCATGGGCTTCTAAGCTTTCCGCTTCAGCAAGCGTAACAATGGCCGGGCCAATATTGCGCATACCTTGTGCTGAGAGCTGCTGCACGGTAAAGCGACGGTAAAAATCCGTTAGTGATAAACTGGACACGGTGCGGCTATAGCCATAGGTTGGCAACACATGGTTAGTGCCGCTGGCATAATCGCCAGCCGATTCTGGCGTCCAGGCACCGACAAAAATGCTGGCGGCGCTATCAAATTGCTCGGTAAGCGCACTGGCATCACGGGTTTGCACGATTAAATGCTCCGGTGCATAGGTATTGGTTACTGCCACCGCTGTAGCAAGATCTGCGGTTAAAATTGCTCGGCTATGCGTTAAAGCCTGCGCGGCAATCTCTTTACGCGGTAAGGCCGCTAATTGTGCAGCAAGTTGAATTTCGACATTATCCAACAAGGTGCTGCTATTGCTGATTAAGATCACCTGTGAATCCGGGCCGTGCTCGGCTTGTGATAGCAAATCAGCAGCAACAAAGGCTGGATTGGCTTCGGCATCGGCTAACACCAGCACTTCAGAGGGGCCTGCCGGCATATCTATTTGCGCGCCCTTGGCATCTTGACTGACTTGCTGTTTGGCTTCCGTCACATAGCGATTGCCTGGTCCAAAAATTTTATCGACTTTGGCAAGGCTGTCGGTGCCATACGCCAGAGCAGCAATCGCTTGAGCGCCACCAATGGTGTAAATCTCGCTAATACCACAGAGGTTAGCAGCATAAATAATCTCGGGCGCAATATCTGTTGCGGCTGGTTTACCTGGTGGTGTTACTAACACCGCGCGCGAACAACCGGCTAACTGGGCGGGTACGCCTAACATTAATACCGTAGAAGGCAAGGGGGCACTGCCGCCGGGGATATATAACCCTACGCTACCGATCGGGCGGCTTTTTAGCTGGCAAATTACCCCGGCGCTGGTTTCCACTTCAATATCGCGCGGCAACTGCGCCGCGTGAAACTTGCGAATATTGTCATAGGCCAGTTCGATGGCCGCTTTGCGCTCAGGTTGTAGTAAACCAAGTAAGCGCTGTTGCTCTGTCTCGCTTAAGCGCAGCGGATTATTGGATAGCCCATCAAATTGCTGGCTAAACTGCTGTAGTGCGGCATCGCCTTCTGCTCTGACTTTGGCGATAATCGCTTTGACGTTAGCCGCTAAATCAGCCGAATCGGCAAGCGCCGGTCTGGCCAGTGCCGCTTGCTGGCCAGCGCTATCAAGTTGACTCCAGTTAAAGCGTTGCATGCCTTACTCCATCATCTTTTCAATCGGTAACACTAAAATAGAGCTGGCGCCCAGTTGTTTTAACTGCTCCATGGTTTCCCAAAACAGTGTTTCACTGCTGACCACATGAATGGCGACCATAGCGTCATTTCCCACTAAGGGTAACAACGTCGGGTTTTCGGCACCTGGCAGCAGTGCAATCACGTCTGCGAGTTTGGCGCGTGGTGCGTGCAGCATAATGTATTTGCTTTCATTAGCTTGCATTACACCCTGAATGCGCGGCATTAACTTATTAATCAGTTTCAGGTGCTGCACATCGCTTAAGCCTTTGCGCTGAATGAGCACGGCTTTGCTGCGGTAAATCACCTCGGCTTCTTTTAAGCCATTGGCTTCTAAGGTGGCACCGGTTGATACCAGATCGCAAATGGCATCTGCCAGACCCGCGCGTGGAGCAACTTCCACCGAGCCCGTTAACATTACCACTCGGGCATTGACGCCTTGCTGCTTTAAATAGCGCGTTAATAAACGTGGGTAGGTGGTAGCAATAGTTTTGCCTTCCAAGCTACTTGCACCCTGGTATTCTTCTTCCTGTGGTACTGCAATAGATAAACGACAACCACCAAAATCCAGCCGCGCCAGTACGTCATAGTCGGCAGATTCATTGTCAATCTGTCGCTGCAGCGACACTTCTTCCAACACATTCTCGCCAATAATGCCCAGATCGCAGACGCCGTCCATCACTAAGCCGGGAATATCGTCATCGCGCACCCGCAGGATATCAATCGGCATATTTTCGACATGGGCAATCAGCCGCTGCTCACGCAGGTTAATTTTCAGGCCACAACTGGTCAGCAGGGCTTGTGACTCGGTGGATAAACGCCCAGATTTTTGCATGCCGATACGTAATCTTTTACTTTCAATGGCTGGACTCATTGGTTACTCCCGAAAAACTAATCATTTAAAAAACAAAAACCCCGTGGCCTTCGCCTGCGGGGTTGGTTGTAACAAAGTCCACCGGAGGCCAAGACAATAGCCCTCCGCCTAAGCCGGAAGGCTAGGTGGTATGATGGTGGTGCTGTGTTACTGTTATATAGTTCATAGTATTAAGCTCTTTATTTCATGCTATACAACTTACGCTGGCAGCTTAAAAAGTGCAATGACTTTTTAATGGTTATAGAAATAAGGTTTTTATAAATACTGTTAATTATTAGGTTGTTATGGTTTTTTACGGTTTTTTAATTTTTTTGGCACTTAGCGGTCAACACGTTTTACTTTTAACTTTGTTTGTTTATTGTGCATGTTGTATAGTCATTTGTGAGGCGTTCAAGTTATTTGGATAACAGCCGATAATCTATAATAGACCCTTAATTAAGATAGGAGTGTAAAATGGACATCTTTATGCCATTTATCCAACGCACCCCGGGTACGCCAATAGAGCAAGATCCGAAAGTGGTGCTGCCTGTCTTTAAAGAAGCCCGGCTGGAGCCGCTGAAACGGCATGAACAGAAATATCTGATCTTGCGCCGCTATGGCCAGCGCAAACGTGATGCTGAAGATTATCCGGCAGCCCCTTACACTACACCTGAAGAAGACCAGCACGTTGATAAAGACGGGCATGTAGATATTTTTATCTAAACTTTTATCTGCACTTTTTTCTGATTTTTTAGCTAAACAAGGCATAATAGCGCTTAGGTTGATCTTAAGAAGTCGTTGCAGCGCTACTGATAAAACGTATTACGTTTTAAGCTCTGCTGCCTTGTGGAGTCTCAGTGCACTATTTTATTTTACCTGTTGTTATCTGGATGCCTTATGGCTGTTAAATCTGCGAACGCTTTTGCTGAAAATGGCACGCTGGCACAGCAGATCCCCGGTTTTAAACCGCGGGCAGCACAGCTGCAAATGGCTACTGCGGTAGAGCAGGCCATTAAAAAAGACGGTGCTTTAGTGGTCGAAGCGGGTACCGGTACCGGTAAAACCTATGCTTACTTAGTCCCGGCTTTATTATCCGGGAAAAAAGTGGTGTTATCTACCGGTACTAAGAATCTGCAAGAGCAGCTATATTTTCGTGATTTGCCCACAGTATTGCAGGCGCTGGCCTTGCCAATTAAAACGGCGTTGTTAAAGGGGCGCTCTAACTACCTGTGTTTGTTTCGTTTAGAGCAGCATTATCAACATATCCCAGTGGCTGATCCACAGCTTATTTCTGATCTTAGTTTAATCAAAAAATGGTCATCCGAAACGCAAAGCGGCGATATTGGTGAGCTAACCTATATTGCCGAAGACTCTAAAGCCTTGCCATACGTCACCAGCACCACGGACAATTGCCTCGGTAAAGATTGCCCGGTATACGAGGATTGCCATTTATTAAAAGCCCGTAAAGAAGCGCAAGCTGCTGATTTGGTAGTGGTGAATCACCATTTGTTCTTTGCTGATCTGGCGTTAAAAGACACCGGCTTTGGCGAATTATTGCCTGATATGGAAGTGGTTATTTTCGATGAGGCGCATCAGATCCCGGATATTGCTAGCGAGTATTTTGGTGAACATTTCTCCAGCCGTATTTTGCAAGATCTCTGTAAAGACATTGAACTAGTGGGGAAAAGCGAGCTGAGAGATGTAATGCAGCTTAGCAAAGCCGCCGATAAGGTTGCCAGTTTAACCCGCGATTGGCGCCTGCAATTCGCCGCCGATCCCGCGCGCGGCAATTGGCGACAAGCGTATCAGAAGCCGGCGATGCAAACGGCGATAACCCGTATTAATGATGCGCTGGATATGCTGTACCAGATTGTCAAAAGTAGCTTGGGACGCAGTCAAACACTGGATAATTGTTATGAGCGCCTGGCGCAACTCAAAAGCCAATTACAGAAACTGCTGCAGGTCGAACAAACCGGCGTTAGCCTGTGGTTTGAAACCACTAAGCTGCATGTTGCTTTACATTTAACGCCTCTGAGTATTGCCGACAAGTTTAATAAACTGGTATTTGCCGAGCAGCGCAGTTGGATCTTTACTTCTGCCACCTTGTCGGTTGATGAAGGCTTTGTCCATTATCAGCAACAAATGGGCTTAACTGGCGCTGATACCTTATTGTTGGAAAGCCCGTTTGATTATGCCAGCCAGGCATTGCTATGTGTTCCGCGCTTTATGCCAGAGCCACATGAACCCGCTATGGCACATGCGCTACTGACCATGGCCATTGAACTGATTACCGCCAATAATGGTCGCTGCTTCTTTTTATTCACCAGCCACCGCATGTTGCAGATGATGGCCGCGGCACTACCCGAGCAAATCCGCCAGCCTGTACTGGTGCAAGGTACAACCGGTAAGCGGTTATTGCTAGAGCAATTTGTGCAACTGGAAAATGCGGTGTTGCTTGGCACCGGCAGTTTCTGGGAGGGCGTTGATGTGCGCGGCGATACCCTAAGCTGTGTGATTATCGACAAGCTACCCTTTGCCTCACCGGACGACCCTTTATTGCAGGCGCGCAGTGAAGATTGCGCCATGCGCGGCAAGGATCCTTTTGCCGAAGTGCAATTACCGCAAGCGGTGATTACCTTGAAGCAAGGGGTAGGGCGGCTGATTCGCGATGTTACTGATCGCGGTGTGTTAGTTATATGCGATAATAGGTTGGTCACCCGGCCCTATGGTGCCACCTTTTTAAAGAGCTTGCCGCCGATGCGCCGTACTCGCGATCTGGCAGAGGCTAGCGAGTTTTTAAAACAGCTACAACAAGGAAACACATGATTTTTTTAGCCTTAGATACGTCCACCGAGGCCTGCTCTGTTGCCTTAAGTTATCATGGTCAATTGCTGGCGTTGGATGAAGTCTGCCCACAGCAACACAGCAAACGTATTTTACCCATGGTACAGCAGGTGTTAGCTGATGCCGGTGTTAGCCTAAGTCAATTAAACGGCATAATGTTTGGCCGCGGCCCTGGCAGTTTTACTGGCGTACGGATTGGCGTGTCAGTTGCCCAAGGTTTGGCATTTGGTGTAGATGTGCCGGTGTATGGCGTCTCAACTTTGGCTGCCATGGCACTAGCGGCTGCTCAACTAAAAGGCTCTAGACAAGTGATAGCGGCGATTGATGCCCGCATGGCAGAGGTCTATCTGGCCGCTTATGCGCTTGATGAGCAAGGTCTGATGCAAGCTATTAGCAGCGAAATGGCGGCAAAACCCGGTGCCTTGCCTGCTGCTATCACAGGGTTAACCTTTAGCACCGACGTGCTGGGTGTCGGCACCGGCTGGCAAACTTACGGTAGTGAGCTACAGGCGTTAACACCCACCAATATCGCCAGCGATATTTTGTATCCGTCAGCGCAATATATGCTGCCTTTTGCCAACCTTGCATGGCAAAACGGCCACTTTATTGCTGCAGAGCTGGCCGAGCCGGTTTATGTACGCGATGAAGTGACTTGGCAAAAATTGCCTGGGCGTTAAGATATTTTTGCTGCAGTTAGCTTATCCAAATAACTCCGGTGCCGGTAAGAGCTATACCGATAAGAGCTGAGGTCGGTCTGGTACCAGAGTTATGTGGATAATTTTAAAAGCACTGGTAAATACACACGAACCTTGCCTATAATTACGCCACTAACCAACGAGCAGTTACGCGAATGAGCATTAACGCCAGTAACAATATTACTCCCAGCAGCTTGCTTAATCCGGCAACTAATCGGCCGCAGCCTACGCGTGCTGTGCAGCCGGAGCGGGAGAGTGCTGTTAATGCAGCGGCTGGTGTTCGGTTTGAGCGGGACGTGATTGAACGGTTGGATAACGAGCGCGAAACGCAAAGTAACCGTCAGTCTTTTCGTGATAGTAGCGAGCAGAACAACGAGCGCGCTATTGCGGCCTACCAAAGCCTACAAAATGAGCAGCGCCGCAGTGAAGTGCAGGCAATGCTAGGTGTTGATTTATACGCTTAAGTTTCGTCTGTTTATATTTCTAAACTTATATTTCGATACTTATAATCCTGAGCTTATCTTCTGTTTAGCTGCAACCTGTTAGCCGTATTGGTATTTTGGGTATACGGCAGCTGCATCATCGTCTTATATTAAAGATCCAGACCAGACATTAGGGCGTGCCCTAGGCATTTTCCTTTTACGCTGAACTGTTCTTATTCCTTTACGTACAACTTAGCAGGTCTTTAAGGAGTTATCATGTCTGCGACAATTCTAATTACCGGTGCCAGTTCGGGTATCGGCCATGAAACCGCCCGCTATTATGCACAGCAAGGCTGGTACGTTTACGCGGTCGCCCGCTCGGCTGATAAACTGGCCGAACTGGCCGCGCAATACCCAAAGCAGATTGTGCCGGTAAGTTTAGATTTGATGGACAATACCGCTATGCAAGCTTGGCAGGCAAACCTGCCTGCAACCGTTAAATTTGATGTGGTGCTGCTAAATGCCGGTAACTGCGAGTATGTAGACGCAGAGGATCTTGATTTGACTGCCTTTGAGCGAACTTTCGCCATTAATTTTCAGGCCGTGGTGGCCAGTACTAAGTTGCTATTACCCAGACTTAAAGCCGGGAATACGCTGGCTATTGTTAGCTCTATGGCGCATTTCTTCCCCTTTACCCGCTCAGAAGCTTATGGTGCCAGCAAGGCCGCCGTCAGTTATTTTGCCGAAAGCTTGCGCGTCGATTTAGCTGCTACCGGCATTAAGGTCTGCTTAATCGAACCGGGTTTTATTGATACACCGTTGACACAAAAAAATGACTTCTCCATGCCATTCTTAATGCCTGTTGCTGAAGCTGCAAAGCGGATTTTTGACGGTATTAATGCGGGTAAATTGCGGCTGCGCTTCCCAAGACGTTTAGGTTATTTGCTCAGAGCTTTAAGCTTATTACCTTATGGTTTGCGCTCAACATTAGCCGCCTGGATGAAACAAACATGACAGCGGTTAAACCAAAATTGAACTGGCGGGCACTGATTGGTTTTGAGCTGTGCTGGTTTTTGCTGGTGTTCTTTCAGCAACTGTTATTTTGGCCGGTATTAGCGTATTTGGTCTACGGTCTTTGGCGTTTACCGTCTGGTAAGGCACAACTAGCTGTATTGTTCACCGCCATCTTGGGTATAGCGGTGGATACTGTGTTGGTATTTGCCGGCATCCTAAGTTTTGCCCAGTTAGCATGGCTACCGCTGTGGTTTCTTTTACTCTGGGGTATTTTTGCGTTGGCGCTGATTGAAGTGATGAACCGGTTTTTAACCAACCTCTGGCTAGCTTTTGCGCTAGCGGCGGTCGGTGGACCTCTATCCTATATTGGTGGTGCAGCGCTTAGCGATGGCATTATGAGCTTTCCGGCTGGTTTCTGGTCTTATGGGGTATTGGCCTTTGTTTGGGGCCTACTTGGCGTAATATTTGGATATAGCAGGAGATGGTATGCGTAAACTATTTGGCATAATTTTGGCACCTATTTTAGCACTCAGTTTGTCTGCACCTTTATTGGCTGTGCCCGATCTCGAAACCGTAGGGCAGGGCTGTTATCGTTATATGCTATGGCAACTCTACGATGCCAGATTAGCAAGTAGTGATGGGCGTTTTGTTGATTATCAGCAAAGTACACCTTTGCTGTTAGAACTGACTTATAAGCGTAATATCAGCCGCGATCAGTTTATTAAAGCCACAGTGGATGAGTGGAAAAAACTGAAACAAAGCAGTAGCGAGCAACAGCAGCAGTGGGCGGAGCAACTCGCTAAACTTTGGCAAGATGTTAAAAAAGGGGATAAGCTTGCGGCTGTGTTACTGCCTGATAACAGTGTAGAATTTTATTTCAACGGTACTAAAACTGGGGTATTGGCCGACGAGGCTTTTGGCCCGGCATTTTTTAATATTTGGTTGGATAGCTCCACTAGTGCACCGAAGCTAAGAGAGCAGCTTACCGGCCAAGCTAGTGAGTAATTTGGCTGAAGGGATGAAAGCCCAGTGACTGACTGGGCTTTTTAACGGCTGTTGCACCTGACAATCAAATTATTGCTGGTTGGTACTAATATAACGAATTAGCTGTTTCGCAATAGCAGTATTATCCATAAAACCTTGAAAGGCTTCGCTGTTTTTACCATAGGCCATTATTGGCACATCGGCGGCAGTGTGCCCGCCAGTGGTCCAGCCAGTATAAGAATATTTTGCCACTAATTTAACTGCGACTTCACGTAGATCTTTTTGTTCTTTGCCGCGTTGAGCCAGCAACTGTTGTTGCTCATCTGCCGTTAGTTTAACCTTGGTCAGTTCTAACCAACGGGCAAGTGCTGCTTCATCACTGCTTGCGGCGTTAAGCTCGTCGGCGATTTTACGGCCGGTAGCGGTGACATTTTGAATTACCTCAGGTAACCATAAATATTTACCATCAGCCCCTAACGACATACCACCCGTTTCATGATCAGCCGTAATCACCAGTAAGGTATCCGGGTTGGCATCTACATAAGCTTTAGCTACGGCAACTGCCTTAGCGAAATCATGCATTTCTGCCATGGCACAGGCGATATCATTATCATGCCCGCACCAGTCAATTTGGCTGCCTTCCACCATTAACACAAAGCCTTTTTCGGCCGGGCTTAGTAGTTGCAGTGCTTTTTCAGTAAGTGTGGCCAACTGCTGTGGCTGGGCGGTATTTAAAGCGGCAGGTAAGCCTACTTTATCTAACAGGGCTATTGCTGGTTTGCGCGTTAAAACGTCTAACTGCTGCCAGCTATCGGCGTACTGATAGCCTTCGTTTTTAAACTCGGTCACCAAGTTACGATCTTCGCGAACAAAGTAATCGGTACCACCACCTAAAATAACATCCGCGACGGGTTTACCATTAATCCGGTAGTCAAAATACATATCAGCAATAGCGTTATAGTTACGGCGGCTGACATTATGTGACACAAAAGCGGCTGGCGTAGCATGGTTTACCTGTGAGCTGGCGACAATACCATTGGCTTTGCCCATTTGCTTAGCTAACTGCATCATGGTGCCAATAGGAATATGTTGCCGATTGACCGAAATAGCGCCATTAAAGCTTTTTACACCGGTTGCCAGCGCAGTGGCGCCCGCGGCAGAGTCAGTAACAAGGGTATCGTCGTCTGGATAGGTGCTAGCCATGCCTTTTAATAAATCGTCGAAAATAGTATTGGCTATCGGCTGTTGGTTATTTTGCGGGCCATGCTCAACGTTATGTTGATAATAGCGATAAGCCGTTAAATAGGCCGGCCCCATACCGTCGCCAATCATATAAATAACATTTTTGGGAGCGGCGATAGCCGTGGAGCTAACGGCCAGTAGTGGTAGAAACAGAAAAGCGCGCATGCGATAACCTTAATAACGGGAAAAACTACGCCGTACAGTGTAAAGCAGTGAGCGTTCTGCACCAAGCATCTTGCGATAGAGTTGCAAAAATATGACATAGGCGAGTATTGCGCTTTTGCTGGACTTTTGGGCAAATAGGGCGTTATCTTAGGGTTAATAGTCTAAATTAAATTGTTTGGCGATAAATCTAACCTCAATCAAGGTGTTAACTCACTCAAGGTCTAACTATGAAAAAAATAACAATAAGCATAGTGATATTCAGTTTGCTGCAAGCGCTGTTTTGTCATAGCGCTAGTGCTGATACGTCTGAGCAGTGGCGTGAGCGCTTGACGGAATTAGCTGAAAACCCCAAACGAGGTGCTGCGCATTTACACCGTAACCAATACCGTAATCCAGTAGATACGCTGTTATTTTTCGGGCTGGAGCCGCAAATGTCCGTGTTGGAGCTTTGGCCTGTGCGCGGGTGGTATACTGAAATTTTAGCCCCCTTTGTCAAAGATCAAGGTCAATTAACGGTGGCACATTTTCGTTTAGACGGTGCCAATGCAAATGATGAGCGCAGTGCGTTCTGGGCACGACTAAGCTCTCGGCTGGAACAACGAATTATACAACAGGAAACGGACTTTGGTCCGGTAGCTCGAGTAGCGCTTGACCCGCCAAATTTTATCCCCGCCTTAGCGCCTGAGCAATTTGATATGATACTCAGCTTTCGTAATGTGCATATTTGGCATCAGCGAGGCCACTTATTAGCTACTATGCAAAATTTATATGACGTGTTAAAACCTGGTGGCATTATGGGACTGGTGGAACACCGGGCTGCTAGGGTTACCGATCTTACTAGTTATGCTGTAGAGGGGTATACCGACGAAGCCTATTTAATAGCCGTTGCAGAACGAGTCGGTTTTCAATTGGTAGCCAGTAGTGAAATCAATGCAAACCCTAAAGATACCAAAGATTATACTAAAGGTGTGTATGCCTTACCGCCAACGCTGGCTTTAGGGCAAGAAGATCGAGACTATTACCTAAATATTGGTGAAAGTGATCGAATGACATTAAAATTTATTAAGCCGGTCAAGTCCGAGTTTGTAGACTGATTGTCTGTTTCGTCCTTTTATGGGATGATGGGATTAGAGTAAAAACTCAGATTAGCCGCTGCAACCGTGCAATAGCTCTGCAAATTGCTTAAATGCAGCTACAATAACTATAAAAAAGCCAAGCCAAATATCAATTTAACTCGAATGCTTGCGCTAAGTATAACAACTTTATTAAGGAGTAGACGGTGGACAGAGTCTGGTTAAATTCTTATCCCGAGGGCGTTCCGGCGCAAATCGATCCTGATCATTATTCTTCTTTGTTAGATATTTTTAGTCAAAGCAGTGAGAAGTTCGCAGATCAAGTCGCTTTTATCAATATGGGTAAAAGTATTACTTATCGAGAATTAGATCGTCAAAGCACCGCTTTCGCTGCTTATTTACAGCATGAGTTGGGGTTAAAACAGGGCGATGCGGTAGCCATTATGATGCCCAATTTGTTGCAATACCCCGTCGCGTTAATGGGCGTATTACGGGCCGGTTGTAGTGTAGTAAATGTAAACCCCCTTTATACCCCGCGTGAATTACAGCATCAACTTACTGATTCAAAAGCTAAAGCTATTATTATTGTTGAAAACTTCGCCCATACTTTGGCCGCGGTAGAAAAACATATCAAATTAGATCACGTTATTCTCACCAAAATGGGCGATATGCTGGGTACGCTAAAAGGTACTTTAGTTAATTTGGTGGTTAAGCATGTTAAGAAGTTAGTGCCAGCTTATCAGCTAAGTAAGTTTGTGACCTTTAAAGCGGTTCTGCAGCGTGGTGCCGAATTACCATGGCAAAAGCCGACGATCACGGGTGATGACATCGCTTTTTTACAATATACCGGTGGTACTACAGGTGTATCCAAAGGTGCCATGCTAACGCATCGCAATATGGTAGCTAACTTAGAACAGGTTTCAGCCTGTATCAACAATTTGCTGGAAGAGGGTAAAGAAAACGTCGTTACCGCACTGCCGCTTTACCATATTTTTGCGCTCACTGCGAACTTCTTCACCTTTTTCAAATATGGTGGGGTAAACCTGCTGATTACTAATCCACGTGATATGCCCAACTTTGTTAAAGAGCTAAAAAACAACCGTTTCTCCGCTATTATGGGCGTAAATACTTTGTTTAATGGCTTACTGAACACCCCCGGTTTTGCGGAGTTAGATTTTAGCCAGTTAAAGTTTTCTATTGGCGGCGGTATGGCTGTGCAACGGCCAGTGGCCGAGCGTTGGCAAAAAGTGACTAGCAGCCGGCTTATTGAAGGCTATGGTCTGACAGAATGTTGCCCGTTAGTAACTGTTGGGCCCTATGACTTAGAGGGTTACAATGGCAGTATCGGTTTACCGGCACCCTCTACCGATATACGCTTGGTTGATGAAGAGGGGAATGACGTTGCCCTAGGTGAAACAGGTGAGTTGATTGTGCAAGGACCACAGGTCATGCTGGGTTATTTAAACCGGCCGGAAGAAACTGCAAAAACCATTAAAGATGGTTGGCTATATACTGGTGATATTGCCCGGATGGATGAGCAAGGTTTCTTTTATATTGTTGACCGCAAAAAAGATATGATTTTGGTTTCCGGCTTTAACGTTTTCCCGAACGAAATCGAGGAAGTGGTTGCCATGAGTGAAAAAGTGTTAGAAGTGGCGGCCGTGGGTGTACCCAGCGAAGCCACGGGCGAAGTTGTGAAGGTATTTATTGTGAAAAAAGATGCCTCCTTAACTGAGCAAGAAGTGATTGCGCACTGCAAACAACATTTAACGGGCTACAAAGTACCGAAAATGGTAGAATTTCGCAGTGAGCTGCCAAAAACCAATGTAGGCAAAATTTTGCGCCGCGAATTACGCGGTTAAACAGAGAAAGCCGGCTAAACGCCGGCTTTTTTGTCACCTTAATCCCACTCGTTTTTCTTGGCTACCGGGCCAATAAAAACGAGCGGTGCTTAATAGAGAATAAACAATGTCGTTGCTTAGTGATAACCAGAGTCTAGCCCAGTTTTGCCAGCAGGCGCTACACCAGCCTTTGCTGGCGGTTGATACTGAGTTTATCCGGCAAAGTACATTAGCGCCTAAGCTTGGGCTGATTCAGCTGTTCGATGGTGAGCAACTGGCGTTGGTTGACCCCTTAGCCATTACCGACTGGCAACCTTTGCAGCAGCTCTTATCTGCCACACAGGTGACGAAGATTCTGCACTCTTGTACTGAAGATTTAGAAGCCTTCGCCACTATCGGTATTAACGCGATTTGCCCACTATTTGACACGCAATTGGCGGCCGAAATTTTAGACTGGGGCGGCAGCATTGGTTATGGTCGTATAGTAGAGCAACTTACCGGTGCGGTATTGGATAAAAGCGAAGCTCGCACTGATTGGCTAGCGCGGCCTTTGGCAGCAAAACAATTGGCTTATGCCGCCAATGATGTGAAGTTCTTACTGCCAGTGTATCAAAAGTTATTGGCCGAGTTTACCGAGCCATTAAAATTACAGCTATTGCTGGCCGAAGGACAACAGCTATTACAACGGCGGCAACAACAATTACCCGATGCCTTTAAATATCTTGAGGTTAAAAACAGTACGCAACTGAGCAGCCGCGAGTTAGCGGTATTGCGCGAACTTGTTAGCTGGCGCTTTCAGTATGCCAGTAGCCGCGATCTGGCGCTGGGATTAGTCGCAAAAGATGCCCAGCTACTTGAGTTAGCTAAACGTCGTCCGTCTTCGGCAGAAAGCCTACTTAATATTCCAGGTATGATCAGCCGGGATATGCGTCGTCATGCAAGAACATTGGTAGAGTTGATTGATACGGCTAAAGCCATTCCGGCTGAGCTGTGCCCACAACGGTTTTATCACCTGGAGCAATTCGCGGGGGAAAAAGTGGTGTTAGCCGAATTAGGGCAGGCAGTTAAAGAGACAGCAGCCGCCACGGGAATTCCAGCGTCTTTCTTGTCGACTCGCCGCCAATTACATGAGTTTTTTAACTGGTGCTGGCGCGTTACTGATGATGAGCGGCTGATATTACCGCGCCCAGAATACCTAAGTGGTTGGCGGGCCGAGGTACTAATGCCTTATTTGCCGATACCAAAGCATATTACTTTATAGAATTATTTTTAAGGTATTGTTTTATAATGCTTTTATTAAATTTTTGGTTTGTTTTACGGTTAAATGCGCTATTTGGATTTGTGCAAAATTTTGATAGTTTTATCCGAAATTTCTAACCTTTAATTGTTGATCCCTGACGTTTTTGGCGGCGTAGATTTTTGCGCTTAAATCAACTAAAGGGTAATAACAATGAAAAAAACCATCTCGCTTTCATTCGCCGCCGTTGCGTTGGCGACCCTCAGTGCCTGCAACAACAGCAGCGATCCGGTGGTAGTTCCACCACCACCACCGCCGCCACCACCGGTAGTGGTTGATGCGACACTCAGAGTTATTCATGCCTCCTCTGATGCACCCAACGTAAATGTGTTGGTGGGTGGTGAAGCCGTGATCGAGGATCTAGCGTACGCTCAAAGCTCCGATAATTTTGATTTGCCACCAGCAACATACAATGTTGCTGTGCAGGCGATACTGCCGGGTGATACCACGGCTACAGTTATAGGACCTTTGGATCTTACTTTAGCAGAAGCAACAAATTACAAAGTTTTTGCCGTTGGCTCAGTAGCAGGCGAAACGCTTGAACCTTTAGTTGTTAGTTCAGATGTGGAAGCTTTGGCTGCCGGTAATGTGCGCCTGCAGGTGGTGCATGCTGCTGCAGCTGCACCTACTGTCGATATTCACGTCACTGCACCTGATGATGCGCTTGGCGCCGCCTTGGCCACATTGGACTTTAAAGAGTTTACTGGTGCAGTAGAGGTGCCTGCGGGTAACTATCGCGTGCGCAAGCAGCAGATAACAGCACAGTGGTAATTGATGCCAATTTAGCATTGGAGAAAGGGGCTTTTTATAGTGTGTTGGCAGTAGGTGCTTTGGGTGATAATAGTATTGAACCTTTAGTGCTGGACGATATACCGCGCCGTATTGCTACAGAAGCGCAGGTAAGAATAGTGCATGGCTCAACGCTGGCTGGTCCGGTCGATATTTACGTAACCGCCACTAATGACATCAGCACAGCTACGCCAGATTTTGCAGCAATAGAGTTTAAGCAAGAAACGGGGTATGTTTCATTGAACGCTGGCGAGTATGTGGTCACGGTCACGCCTGCGGGCAGTAAAACGGCAGCAATAGGCCCGGTGGCCTTGGATCTTGCCGCTAACCGCATTTATACTGCGATAGCGCGTGATGGTGCAGGTTTAACAGGCGATGTAGGTTTAATTCTATTAGATGACTTTGTCGTAGAATAATAGTAGTTGTCAGAAACAATAATCCGGCCATCGCCGGATTATTGTTTTTATCAGGCCTATTACGGGGGGCAAGCAAGAATAGGTTAGGAAGCCTCAGGGGAAGGCTTTATAATTGCCGCTTAAATGGCGGAGTTGCTATGTCTTTAACGCGTGAACAAAAGCTGGGTGGTATTTTTGCTGCCAGCGCTTACACCCTCTGGGGTATTGCCCCCTTATATTTTAAGCAAATTGATTCTATTCCTGCGCCTGAGATCCTGATCCATCGGATTGTTTGGTCATTTCTATTATTGTTACTGGTCATCGTACTGCTACGACAAGGGCGAGAAACACTGGCATTATTCGCTAAACCTAAACTGCTGTGTTGGTTGTTGCTCTCTTCATTACTACTCGGTGGCAACTGGTTGTTGTTTATTTGGGCGGTTAATAATGCGCATATGCTGGATGCAAGCTTGGGCTACTACATTAACCCTTTATTAAATGTGTTGTTGGGGATGTTTTTTCTCGGTGAGCGACTGCGCCGTTTGCAATGGTTGGCCGTATCGCTGGCGGCCATAGGGGTGATGTGGCAAATTATTAGCTATGGCGCTGTACCTTGGATAGCTTTGGCCTTGGCGGGCTCTTTTGCCATATACGGTTTGCTTAGGAAAAAATTGGCGGTTGATGCCATTAAAGGGCTGTTTTTTGAATCGCTATTACTGCTGCCCGTGGCCCTTTGGTATTGGTGGGCCTTTGCCGATAGCGCGGCTGCCAATTTATGGCAAAACAGTTTGGGGCTAAATGTCTACTTAATGGCTGCGGGGCTGGTGACCACGGTACCTTTGCTTTGTTTTATTGCTGGCGCACGGCGTTTACAGTTATCAACCATGGGTTTCTTTCAATATATAGGCCCGACATTAATGTTTATTTTTGGTGTATGGTTGTATCAGGAACCGTTTGCCGCTGAACGCTTATTTACCTTTGGGCTGATTTGGCTGGCATTGTGTTGTTACAGTGTTGATGCTTGGTTAGCGAGCAGAGCAAGGCGTAATCGGCAGCTTTAAATGAATAAGCCAGAGCAGGGCTCTGGCTTTTCGGACTAGCAAGTTAGATTGATGAGCTAAAATTATTCAGCCAGTTTCATATCGGTAGTAATCACTACACCGTGCTGGTCTACGCCAAATGCCATACCAAGTTGCATCTTGGTGTTCATCATCGACTCGAACTCCGGTGGCATTGGCTGGCCTGACATGCTAATCATATCAGCCATGGCAGTAAAAAACTGCTGGTAGTCCATCCCAAAAGACAGCAAGCCATTCTTACTTAGCTTTTCTTTACCAATGGTATCAGCCTGCGCTTTAGCTTTGTCGCCTACATACAGCAGTAAATGATTGCCGCTGGCTTTTAAGCGCGCATCTAAACCCATCATAGCGACTGGCGGGAAAATTTCAGCAACAGAAATTTCTTCACCATCAGCGGGTAGCGTAATAGTTGCCAACGGCGGTACCATGGCTTTCGCGTTAGCGATCAAGGCCAGTGGATTGTCAGCGGATAAGGTAATTAACGCATCCGCTGTTTTCGGCTGACCGGTAGCCATATCCATGCTAAAACCATTGATGGTAACAGACATACCCTGTAACCCATTGGCGGCCATACCTGCCATCGCCAACATCATCATCGGGTTTTGATCTTTCATTTGTTCCTGCGCAGCCAGCAGTGGCTCACAGTTTAAACTCAGATCGGTCATACCTGCCCAGATTTTGCTAATCGCGGGGGTTAACTGGCTAATTTCAGTACCCAGCGCCATGTAAAACATGGATGAATGCAGGCCACCATTTAAACTGCTCGGAATAAAGCCCTGCAAGCCTTGCAAGCCTTCCAGTGCTATTTTACTTTCTGTTGGGAACAGCATTTTGCTGCTCATCGCCATACCGCTAGCATTTTGCTGCTTGATTTCAGCATCCATAACCAAACCAGGCCAGGTTTGAGTTAGCATCGCCACATCTGCACGGCAAGCTGGTGTATGCCATATTTGCAGTGGTTCAGGCAAGCCATCAGTAAAGGCTAGCTGTACATCTTTAGCTAGTTGGTTACCGTCGGTGGTGGTAAAGGCCAGGCCCAATTGCTCGGTGCTGAAAAAGCCTAAGCCATCCTGCTTTAGCTGGTACTTTTTGCTCATATCAGCAAGTTTGCTGCTATTGCCCAAGTTTTGTACCGGTTTTTGTTGCGCTAACGTTTGAGCCCGGTGTGTTTCAGGCAACTTGCTGCTATGCAGTGCTACTGTACCCCAACCGCGATCAACGCTCACCAATAACTCTAAACCATCCAGCAATTCACTTAGTGAATACACCTGATAGCTGTGCCCGGCTAACTGTTGCGTTTGAAACGTTACGCCGCTCTCAGTGGCCGCACGTTCAAAGAATGCCTGAAATGCCGCGGCATCAGTGACTTCAAACCGTGATACAGGGGCCGCGCCAACCAAATACGTCAGCGAACGTGTCTTTGCCGCTATGCCGGTATTTTTAACAAAATCATCGGGTGAGCTCAGAATATTCATATAGTTCTGAAACAGGGCGATGCCAAATTTTACTGCTGGCGAAGACTCGGCAGATAGCGTCGCCATCGCTTGTTGCATCTCATCATTATTAAATTGGGCGGGTGACATGCCAAGACTTTTTAGATAAGACACCAGATCCAGCGCGGTGAATTGGCCAGAAAACAAGGCCGTGTCAGCTGGCACATAATCCAACTCGCTTAGACTCACGGTAGAGGTAGATGATTTATTGATGGCATAATAGCCGATAGCGCCGGCGGCGATTACAGCGGCGGCGATGAGGGTCTTGCGCATTGTCTGCTCCTTTGACAGAAGTTAAAAGATAAACGCTGCTTAGCGTTTATCGTCGGGGAAGGTGACGTTCAGCTCTAATACTGAAAGCTCGTCACTACGTTGTTCCAGTGACACCGCAATTTGGTCAGCTGGGATATCAACATATTTGCGGATCACTTCCAAAATATCACGTTCTAATTGTGGTAGATAATCCGGACCAGATCGGCGTTTACGTTCATGTGCGACAATAATTTGCAGCCGCTCTTTCGCCGTGCTGGCGGTGTTGGTTTTTTTTGAACGAAAATAATCCAGTAACGACATCAGTTATCCTCCAAAAATCCTTTTGATAAAGCCTTTCTTTTCTACAGTCAGAAAACGGAAAGGCACTTTCTCGCCGAGCAGGCGTTGTACGGTGTCCAGATAAGCCTGGCCGGCATCACTGTCTTTATCCATAATAACCGGCTGACCTGAGTTAGAGGCATTGAGTACCGCCTGTGACTCAGGGATTACACCGATAAGCTCTATTGCCAGAATTTCTTTTACGTCTTCTACGCTCAGCATTTCACCTTTTTGCACCCGCTCTGGGTTATAGCGTGTTAACAGTAAATGTTCTTTAATGCCGTCCAGCCCTTGCTCAGCGCGGCGTGATTTACTAGATAACATGCCCAAAATACGATCAGAGTCGCGTACTGACGATACTTCTGGGTTGGTGACCACTACCGCTTCATCGGCAAAATACAGCGCCATCATGGCACCCGATTCAATACCAGCGGGTGAGTCACACAGAATAAAGTCAAAGTCTTTTGCCAACTCGTTAAGTACCCGGTCTACGCCGTCTTTGGTCAGTGCGTCTTTATCCCGGGTTTGTGATGCGGGTAAAATAAATAGATTATCAACCCGCTTGTCTTTAATTAGCGTTTGTTTCAGGTTGGCTTCGCCATTAATCACATTAACAAAATCATAGACTACCCGGCGCTCACAGCCCATGATTAGATCTAAATTTCGTAAGCCAATATCAAAATCGACAATAACCGTTTTATGCCCGGCTAGTGCCAGGCCAGTACCAATAGCGGCGCTGGAGGTGGTTTTACCGACACCGCCTTTGCCCGATGTAACCACAATAATCTTTGCCATAGTGACGTTCCTTACACTAATTCTGAAATGACTAAACTCTCGTCTTGTAATTTAATACAAGCGGGTTTGCCCCAAAACTCACCTTGCAGGCTCTCGCTTAACCAATAATTTCCGGCAACGGATACCAGTTCGGCCTGCATGTTGTAACAGTAAATACGTTTGCTGGTATCACCGCTAGCGCCCGCAATAGCTTTGCCGCGCAGTGAACCATAAATATGAATATTGCCATCGGCAATTACTTCAGCGCCGGCACCGACAGCACCTTTGATAATGAGATCGGCACCTTTGGCATAAATTTGTTGCCCGGATCTGACGGTTTGCTCAACCACCTTACTATCCATCATACCTGGTTGCGCATGCTGCGGCATGACAGGTTCTGCTGTCGGCGTCGCTTTGCTGCCCGCTGCTGCGGCCGAGGTTTTTGCGGGTGCAGTTTTTCCTGCTTGTAAGGCCGCTAAACCTGCTTGCTGTGCTGCGGCTTTAATACTGGCCGAGGCACCCGTCACGCCAACCAAGACCAGCTTTAAGTCATTAAACAGTTGTTTTAACGCCGCAAAATCTGGTTCATCCTGGCAATCTTGCAAATTCAGCACTATTGGCGCCTGATAAAAGAAACCAGGTGCCTGAGCTAATTTAGCAGATAGCAATGGGCCAAGGGTTGCAGCACTAAGATCAGTACAATGTAACACGGACAAAGGGAACAAACTGCCCTTTAGTTCTAAGGAGTGTTCAGACATAAAAAATTCAGCGCTTTAACTATTATTATCACTGCTGTGGCAGCGTTATACATGCGCTTCATGTTATAGTCTTGCTATCTGTTAGGCAAGTTAGCGAAGTAGTTTTATTCTATGTTATGCGCCGTTTATCGCAGCCTGCGCAAAGAAGGCACTTATTTGTATGTAGAAAAGCGGGACGACTTTAGCAAAGTCCCCGAATTGTTGTTGCAGAGCTTTGGTCAACCACAGCTGGTCACCTTAATTAATCTGGCAAAACGGGAACATCTGGCACAGATTGATATTAATAAGCTTAAAGCGGCGCTAACTGAGCAAGGCTTTTATTTGCAATTACCACCACCACCAGAAAATTTGCTGGCTGCGCATAAAGCTGCGGCCCAATCGGCCCACTAAATCGGGCAACAGGAGAGCATTATGATGGGTTTTTCATGCGGTCGCTGGTTAGCGGCTGGCGCGCTATTGGTTAGCTCTGGCCTTTGTCTGGCTGAGACGACAGCAAAAGCAGACACCACTAAACCGGATTTTAGCGCCTATACCGCCGCCTTAAAGGCTGAAGCAGAAGGCAAAGGCTATGATGCCACTTTATTAGATGCGGTTTTTAGTTCGTTAGAATTCCATGAACGGATAGTTAGTGCTGATCGCAGCCAACCTGAAGTGGTAGAGACACTAAGTACTTACTTACCGAAAAGAGTTAGCGAAACCCGTATTCGGATGGCGCGGGAGCGTTATCAGCAGTATTTACCGCAATTAGAAGAAATTGGTCAGCGCTATGGCGTACAGCCGCGCTTTATTATTGCGCTGTGGGGCTTAGAAAGCAGTTTCGGCCGTTTTATGGGCAATTACTCGATCCCTTCGGCGTTAGCTACGCTTGCTTACGAAGGCCGCAGAGAAACCTTTTTTAAGCAGGAGTTCTTTCATGCGCTGGATATTCTGGCGCAGGGCCATATCAGCCTTGAAGATATGAAAGGCTCCTGGGCTGGCGCTATGGGGCAAAGCCAATTTATGCCAAGCTCCTTTTTAGCCTATGCGCAAGACGGCGATGGTGATGGTAAAAAAGATATTTGGACTAACGAGCTGGACGTTTTCGCCTCTATCGCCAACTACCTAAAAAAACAAGGTTGGGATAATAGTGGTACCTGGGGCCGTGAAGTGCTGTTACCTGCTGGCTTTGATGCCGGCCATGCGATTCAACGCGGTAGCTTGGCGCGTAACGAGTGGCTACAACGTTGGAACGCTTCAGAGCGCAGCCTTGCTGACTGGCATAAACTGGGGGTGCAGCGTTTAAATGGTGAAAGCTTGCCACAACGGGATTTGTCTGCCGCTTTAGTTTTGCCTGATGGTCCAAACGGTCGAGCTTTTTTAGCGTACAGTAATTACAAAAGCCTGATGCACTGGAACCGCTCTTACTATTTTGTTACCAGTGTTGGCTATCTGGCCGATCTTATTGTGGCGGAGCAAGGCTAAATGTACCAGCATCAAACTCTGTCTCTGCAAAGCATCGAGCTGCCACTTGGTAAAGTGGTTTGTATTGGTCAGAATTATCAGGATCATATTGCCGAGATGCAAAGCAAAACGGCACCTGAAGCGTTATTTTTTATTAAACCTACGACAGCACTGGTGCCTTTGACACCAGGCTTTAGTATCCCAACGCAACAAGGTGCCGTGCATAACGAGCTAGAAATTGCCGTGTTAATTGCCAAACCGCTAAGGCAGGCGAGTTTTGCCGAGGTTAATGAGGCAATTTGGGGTTATGGTTTAGCTTTGGATCTTACCTTACGGGATGTGCAGACCAAACTAAAACAGCAGGGCCGACCATGGGAAATAGCCAAAGGCTTTGATGGCGCCTGTCCGTTGAGTGGCTTTGTACCAAAACAAGCAGTGCAGCATCCACAGCAGTTAGATTTTCGCTTAATGGTCAATGGCGATCTACGCCAGCACGGCAACAGTGCTAATATGATCCGGGGCATCAGCCAGTTAATTAGCGAAATGAGCCAACATTTTACCTTATTACCGGGTGACGTAGTGCTAACCGGCACCCCAGCAGGGGTAGGACCACTGCAACCCGGTGATAGCTTACAGCTACAATTGGCAGACTTTTTTTCAATCACTACCCAGGTAACAAACTAAATGGCGTTAGCAGAAAACTTTTGGCTGCACAAAACCATGGCCGAAATGAATACAGAAGAGTGGGAAGCACTCTGTGATGGCTGTGCCAAGTGCTGCCTGAACAAATTTATTGAAGATGATGATGAAGAAGGACCTACGGCAGTATTGCATCAGGACGAGCAAGTGCACTTTAGCAATATTGCCTGTCGTTATTTAAACAGTCATAAGTGCGAATGTACTCAGTATGAGTTGCGTACTGTGTTGGTGCCAGACTGTATTAAGCTGACCAAAGATAATCTAAAAGATATCTTTTTTATGCCAAACAGCTGTGCCTACCGCCGCTTACAAGAAGGCCGCGGTTTACCGTCGTGGCATCCGCTATTAAATGGTGGCAAAAAAGGTCTGATGCATAAAAAACAGATGTCGGTACGTAATAAAACCATCTCTGAAGATCAGGTGGATATGGATAAGTTTGAAGATTATATCGTCAGCTGGCCGCTGAACGACCTGGATTAATTGTATGAGTGTTGAACAATCAATTATTGCGGAAAGTGATCTGCTAACTGAACTGAGTAGCTATTTAAGCCCAACAGTCATTCAGTTGGGCCTATCAGCACTGGCCTTTTTGGCTTACATCGTGATAAGTCGCCGACTGGTGCCGGTGATATACAATCTATTGGCTGGCAATCGGATGCGGCCAGAAATGAATAAACGCGCCCTGGTGGTCTGTCATATCTTGTTGCTGCTGTTATTAATGGTGGTGCTGAGTATCGTTTGGGGGGTAGACATCCGTGGCTTACTGGTGTTGGCCTCGTCGATTATTGCTGTAGCCGGTGTCGCCTTATTTGCCTCTTGGTCGTTAATCAGTAATGTTACGGCGTTCTTTATTCTACTGGGCCAAAGAGATTTTGCCGAAGGCAGCAAGGTACGGATTATCGATGGTAATAATGCGCTGGAAGGGGATATCTCTGAGATCCATCTATTTAATACCGTGCTTACTACTTCAGAGCAAGAACGTATTATCTATCCGAATAACCTGATTATTTCACGACCGGTGGTGATTGTCAGTGTGGCGCCACCTCAGCCCCAGCCCCGCAAAACCTTAGATGTGCTGGAGAAGGCCGAACGCTGGCGGAAGAAAAACCAACAAGCCCGCCCGATCAGCAGAATTAGCAAGTGACAGCACAAAACAAATTCGGTAGATTGAAAACCAGAATAAAAACAACGTGAACGACACCCTAATAAAAGCAAACAACGGCTGAATGCGCTTAAAACAGATTAAACTTGCCGGTTTTAAGTCCTTTGTTGACCCAACTACCGTGCCGTTCCCGCAAGCGATGACGGCCGTAGTAGGGCCCAATGGCTGCGGTAAATCCAATGTGATAGATGCAGTACGCTGGGTGCTGGGCGAAAGCTCGGCTAAAAATCTGCGTGGTGATGCCATGACCGACGTTATTTTTAACGGTTCGGCGCAGCGCAAACCGGTGTCGCAAGCCTCAGTAGAATTAGTCTTTGAGAATACGCAAGGCCGCTTACTCGGCCAGTTAGCCGATCGCAGTGAAATTGCTATCAAGCGCTTGGTGACTCGCGATGCTCAGTCCAGTTACTTTCTAAATGGCAGTAAATGCCGCCGCCGTGATATCACTGACATCTTTTTAGGCACCGGCCTTGGGCCGCGCAGCTATGCCATTATCGAACAGGGCATGATTTCGCGGCTGATTGAATCTAAACCGCAAGAACTGCGTGTGTTTATTGAAGAAGCGGCCGGTATTTCTAAATACAAAGAGCGGCGGCGTGAAACCGAAAACCGTATCAAACATACCCGCGATAACCTGGATCGCTTAGCCGATGTGCGCGAAGAGCTGGGTAAAAATATTGAGAAATTAAAACGTCAGGCGGCAACAGCCCAGCGTTATAAAGAACTTAAAGCACAAGAACGCAAACTCAAAGCAGAAGTAACCACCATTAAATGGTTAGGCTTTAACCAGCAGCTGACGCAACTAGAGCAGCAACTACGCCAGCAAGAAACCGAACTGGAAAAATACCATGCGGCGCAATTAGGTGATCAGCGGGTATTACTGGAATTAAAAGAGCAGGCTGTTGTTGCCCGTACTGAGCAAGAGCAACGGCAGCAGCAATATTACCAGTTAGGCGCTAGCATCAGCCGCTTAGAGCAGCAAATTGTTGGGCAGCGGCAACAGCAACAGATGCTACATAGTCAGTTACAACAAAAGCAGCAAAGTTTGCAAGAATTTAGCCGGCATCAACAAACCGATTTACAGCAACTAGCCGAACTAGCGGCTCAGTTAGACGAGTTAGCGCCTGATAGCGAACTGTTAACAGAGCAAGTTGCTGAATTAGATGTACTACTGCAAGACGCAACGCAGCAGGTGCGCCAGCAGCAACAGGCCTTTGATGAATGGCAGCAAAGCAGTTTTAGTTTACGCGAGCAAGTACAGCAATTGCGGCTACAAGGGCAGCATTTACAACAGCAACAGCAGCAATTAGCCGCACAGCAGGTGCGCCAAGAGCAGCAGTTAGCGCTGTTAGATGAAGAGGGGCTGACCGCGGCGCTGACGGCGCTACAAAAAGAACAAACAGCCTTAGCGACTGTGCAATTGCAAGCGCAGCAAGACTGGCAGCAACAGCAAGCTCAGCTCAGTTTAGCTGAGCAGCAACAAGCGGCCGCAAAGCTCGAATTACAGCAGTGGCAAAACCAACAGCAGGTATTACAACTGGAGCAGCAACGGCTGGCGCAATTGCAACAACGTTTGCCTGCCACCGAGCAGCAGTTAATACAACAACTGGAGATAGAGCACGGTTGGGCGCTGGCAGTCGCGTTGGCACTGGGGCAGTTGCAACATGCCAAGCTGGTAAAACAAGCAGCGCTACATACCGCCCAAACAGAGCAAGCTTATCTGGTAACAGACTGGGTAACCGGGGCTGATAACGGCGACATCAGCGGTACCTTAGCCAGTGTTATTAAGCAAGGGCCTTACCCGGAAAGCTTTCGGCATATCTTAATAGCAGACTCATTAACCGCCGCAAAGGTTAAACAGGCTAAGCTAAACCCCGGGCAGTCGGTAATTTGCCCTGAAGGGTTATGGTTTGGTATTAATTGGGGGCAGGGGCCAGATGTCAGCGCCGCTGACAGTGCTTTACTACGTCAGGAGCGCTTGCAGCAGTTAAACCAAGAGCTTTCAGTTATTGCGAGCGGCCTTGCAGCGGCCTCAACAATGGCAGAACAGGCGCAGCAGCACTGCCAAGAAGCTGAACGTTTATTTAATACGGCACAGCAACAACTAGACCAAGCTAAAACTACGCTTCAGCAGTTAAATACGGCGGTGCAGCTAAAGCAGTTAGAATTGCAGCAGCGACAACAGCAACGCCAACAATTACAGCAAAGTGTAGCGGAACTGGTCGAACAGCAGCAGCTACTCGCTGCGCGTGTTGAACAGCAGATGCTGTTGCAAGAAGAGGCGGAGCAGGCGCAGCAATCACAACAAGCAGCGCAACACCAGTACCAGCAGGCACTAGAGATGGCGCGGCAACAAGAAGAGCAACTGCGCCAGCAAAGCGCGCAACAACGCCAGCGTTTATTACAATTACAAATGCAGCAGACTCTTTGTGAGCGCCAACAGCAAAGCCTTGAACAAAATTTGCAGCGTGCAGCAGCGCAGCAAGCGTTATTACAACAGCAGATCAGTGAGCTGCAAGCTCAGCAGTTTGAGCAAGAGGATCCGGCGTTAGTGTTACAAGAGCAGTTACAGGAAGCTTTACTGCTGCGTGAAGACGCCGAATTGGCATTAAATCAGGCAAATAATACGCTAAGTACGCTTGAGCTGCAGATCCGCGAGCTGGAGCAAGGACAATCAGGTATAGTACAGCGGGTGTCGCAGCAGCAAAAAGCGTTAGAGTCGTTGCGGCTGGATGCCGAAGGCTATCGCATTCGGGCCAACAATATGCTGGAACTGTTACGTGAACAGCAGGTCAGTATGAAAGAAGTGTTGGCGCAATTACCGGCTGAGGCCGACGAGCATAGCTGGCAGCAGCAACTGGATAAAACCGTGGATGCGGTCAGTCGCTTAGGGGCCATTAACTTAGCGGCGATAGAAGAATATGAGCAGCAAGCTGAGCGTAAGCAATATTTAGATGATCAGCATCAGGACTTGGTTTCAGCCTTAGAGACGCTGGAAACGGCCATGCGCAAGATTGATCGGGAAACCCGGCAGCGGTTTAAAGATACCTTTGACGAGGTGAATGAGGGGCTAAAACAGCTGTTTCCCAAAGTGTTTGGCGGCGGCAGTGCCTATCTGGATCTTACCGATGACGATTTGTTGGAAACCGGGGTTACCATTATGGCGCGCCCCCCTGGTAAAAAAAACAGTACAATTCATTTATTATCCGGTGGTGAAAAAGCGTTAACCGCTTTATCATTAGTGTTTTCAATCTTCAGGCTGAATCCGGCACCCTTTTGTATGCTGGATGAAGTAGATGCACCGCTAGACGACGCTAATGTGGGTCGTTTTTGTAATTTGGTGCAGGAAATGTCTGAAACGGTACAATTTATTTATATTAGCCACAATAAAATTGCCATGGAAATGGCGGCGCAATTAATGGGGGTTACTATGCAGGAGCCCGGCGTCTCTCGAGTAGTGGCGGTAGATGTGGATGATGCTGTCAAACTGGCAGTAGCCTAAAAAAGTTAAAGGTATAAGAAATGGCTAGCGAGTTGCGTTTAGTATTAATAATTTTTGGTGCCCTGTTATTGGGCGGCTTATTTTTGCATGGCTTATGGACGGTGCGTAAAAACAGCAATAAAACGCAGCATAGGTATCATCCGGAAGAAAGCAGCAAAGATAGCACTGTTGGCGAAGGTTTTGATGAACTGGGTATCGGTCAGGTACGGGTGGTTAAAGGCGTCGGTAAAAAGCCAGCGGAAGCTAAGTCGCGTTTTACCACTACGCCAAGACCCGACGCTAAACCCCAGAGTCGCCCAATAGATGTGCAGCGCCGGGTAGAGCCAACGGAACAAGAAGAGCTATTCAGTGAACCGCAAGAGCCGGTTTTAAATTTTTCGGCACTGGATGAGCAAGATGAGCGGGCGCAACGTGCCCAAGCGGCTGAGGATGATTATCAGCTTATTGATGAACCGGTAGATAACGATGTTGACGATGAGCCGACAACGGCAGCGCCAGCAGAGCCTTCTGAAGTGTTGATCCTGTATGTATTGCTAGCTGAAAATCAGGAAATTAAAGGGCAGGAATTGCTGTCGGCGTTAACGGTACTTGGCTTTAAATATGGTGAGATGGATATTTTTCATCGTCATCAAGACAGTGCCGGTAATGGCGAAGTGCTCTTTAGTTTGGCCAATATGTTTAACCCAGGTACCTTTGATATCGATAATATGGATCAGTTAAATACCCGTGGTTTAAGCTTGTTTATGACCTTACCGGGGCCCGGCGAACCGTTGCAAAACTTTAATGTTATGCATAACGCCGCCAAAAAACTGGCTGAAGAATTTGGTGGACAAGTGCTGGATGGCCAGCGTAGCGTGCTAACGGTGCAAACGGTGCGGCATTATGTTGAGCGTATTCGTGAATTCCAACGCCAGCGTTTAATCCGCCGGTAAAGCCCACAGTCAAATTATTACGGCAGGCTTTATACCCGAAATCATTAAGGATAAAGGGTATATACCTGCCGTTTTTATTGAAGAGTTACTGACGATATGAAACAAAGCCCTGAACAGCAAGTTGCCGCATTGCGGTTACAGCTTGCCGACTACAACTATCAATATTATGTGCTTGATGCACCCACTGTACCGGATGCTGAGTACGACCGGCTTTATCGTGAACTGCAGCAGCTAGAACAGCAATATCCCGAGTTAGTAAGCAGTGACTCACCTACCCAGCGGGTCGGTGGTGCACCTTTAGCCAAGTTCTCGCAAGTACAACATAGTATCCCAATGTTATCGCTGGATAACGCCTTTGACGCTGCTGACTTTAGCGCCTTTGTAAAACGAATGCGCGATCGGCTTGATCTGGCCAGCGAATTTAGCTTTTGCTGCGAGCCAAAGCTGGATGGCTTAGCGGTCAGCATTCGTTACGAAGCGGGCGTATTGGTGCAAGCGGCCACGCGTGGCGATGGTTATACCGGTGAAGACATCACCACCAATATCAGAACCATTCGGGCTGTGCCACTGAAACTTAAAGGTACAAAGATACCACCGGTATTGGAAGTGCGGGGCGAAGTTTTTATGCCGCTGGCGGGTTTTGAGCAGCTTAATGCACAAGCGCGGCAACAAGGCGAAAAAGTATTTGCGAATCCACGCAATGCGGCAGCTGGCAGTTTACGCCAGTTAGACCCAGCTATTACGGCCAAGCGACCGTTAATGTTTTACGCCTATGCCGTGGGGCAGGTGGACGATCCGGCAGGGTTTCTGAATACCGGGTGCCACTATCAGCGGCTCCAGCAATTAAAAGACTGGGGTTTACCGGTTTGCCCGGAGATCCGGCTGGTAGAAGGTGAACATGCGGCTTTCGCCTATTATCAGGATATTCTTGAGCGCCGGGCCGCCTTAGCTTATGAGATCGATGGCGTAGTGATTAAGGTTAGTAATCTTAACCAGCAGCAAGCCTTAGGCTTTGTCGCCAGAGCACCTCGCTGGGCTATAGCCTTTAAATTTCCGGCACAAGAAATGCTGACGACCTTGCTGGATGTCGATTTTCAGGTTGGTCGCACCGGTGCTATTACGCCGGTTGCCCGGTTAGATCCGGTAATTGTTGGTGGTGTTACGGTAAGCAATGCCACCTTACATAATCAGGACGAAATTAAGCGTTTAGGCGTCCAAATTGGTGACAAAGTTATCGTACGCCGCGCCGGTGATGTGATCCCGCAAATTGTCTCCGTGGTGTTAGAGCAGCGGCCTGACGATGTAAGGCCAGTCGTGTTTCCGCAAACGTGCCCGGTGTGTGATTCCAGTATTGAGCGAGTCAGTGGTGAAGCGGTCGCGCGTTGTCGCGGCGGCTTATTTTGTGCGGCACAGCTAAAAGAAGCGCTAAAGCACTTTGTATCACGTAAGGCGCTGGATATTGAAGGGCTGGGCGATAAACTGGTTGAGCAACTGGTTGAGCAGGAGTTAGTGAAAACCCCCGACGCCATCTTTTCGCTGGATATGCCTTCGTTAGTTGGCTTGGAGCGAATGGCAGAAAAGTCAGCATTAAAGCTACTAAACGCGATAAAACTGGCGAAAAGTACTACTTTACCGCGCTTTATTTATGCATTGGGGATCCGCGAAGTGGGAGAGGCCACAGCGCTTAATCTGGCTAACCACTTTACTACGCTAGATGCGCTGGCAACAGCAAGTTTAGAGGAGCTGGTAGCGGTACAGGATGTGGGTACTGTTGTGGCTGAGCATCTGTATCACTTTTTCCGTGAGCCACATAATCAACAGGTTGTAGCCGCGTTGCTAGCGCAAGGTTTACATTGGCCAGACATTGCCAAGGTAGAGAGCACTGAACAGCCGCTGGCCGGGCAGACCATTGTGCTTACCGGCACCTTAACCAGTATGGGCCGCGATGACGCTAAAGCCCTGTTACAGCGTTTGGGCGCCAAAGTCTCGGGCTCCGTTTCGGCCAAAACCCATGCAGTGATAGCGGGGGAGAATGCCGGTTCCAAGCTGCTGAAAGCCAGCGAACTAAAAGTACCGGTGTGGAACGAACAGCAGATGTTAGATTTATTCCAACAATATGGAGTAACCAATTGATGCCCGATGGGTTGTTAGATTTATTGCAGCAATGGGCGTTAGGTACGCTGGCACAACGTAAACGGCAAGTATGAACGACTGGCCTTTGCTGGATAAATACGGCTTAACACCAATACCGCAGCGTTTTTACTGGTTGCTGTTGCTATTACTGCGGCCTTACTTAAGCTGGGTGCTGGTATTAACCTTGCCGCCGCAGCAAAAAGATCTGTTAAAGCTGTTTTATCCACAGCAGCAAGATTTTGTGATGGCGTGTTTAATTGCTTTACCGGTTTTGCTGGTCGTCGCTGCCTTATCGCAGCGTAGTGATAAACGCAGTGCGGGCTGGCGACGGGTGTGGCGCTTTAGTCAGCCAATATTGTTTATTTGCTGCAGTGCTGATTTGCTGTATACGCTATACGATTTGCCAGCAGATGTTATTTTAGATGCGCCTTGGCGGCTTACTTCGGTATTAGCTTTAGGGCTGGCAGCATTTTGGTTGCTGCGTTCTAAAACTTTGCCAGCTATTTTCCGGGAATGGCCAGAACCTGTTGTTAAAAGTTAACCGAGTTTTGGCCAGATGCCGCTGCGTGTTGTAGCTTATGCTTAAGCTGATCATAACGTCGCTGCTGGTCTGGTTTTAACGAGGTCTGCTCAATAACCCGTTGGCACTGTAATAACAACTGTGTCTGCTCTTTTGCTGGACAAAGCGAGCGGGGAGACGTTAAGAGGGTTTGCCACAAATTAAGGGCAATACCAGCATTTTTCGGCATAACCTGATGCGCCAGGGAAAAGGCTGAAAACGCCTGTTCCCAATGGCCTCGTTGATACAGCTGTACTGCATTGTTATTAAGCTCGCGTGGTCCTTGCTGCATTTGTTGACGTTCAGCTTGCTCTTGCTGCAGATAAGCTTTAAACATCGGATCAGTTCGTTGTTGCAAACAATATTGACTAATTTGCTCAAATAACTGCTGTGATGCCTCGGTAAGCCCTACTTCATGCAATGCTTTGGCTTTATCAAGCGCATCTTCCAGTGAGTGAATAGGGCTATCTACTTTTAAACCACGTAACAGCGCTTTGGCTTTGTCTTTATGATCTTGCAGGTAGAGTAATCTGGCCTGCAAGATCTGTTGTTGCTCAGTAAAATCCTGTTTGCCAAATTGCTTTTGTAAGTTTTGCAAGCTCAGGTTGGCTTGCCGGTTTAAACGGCTATTTTGTTCTTCATTTTCACTACTTAGCGCAAAATCTATGCTGGCGCGCGCTAGGTTTAAATACAGATCAGGTTGTTCAAAGATAGAGTAGCGTGCAAATTTCACCATATCTTTGGCGGCCCGGTACTGAATTTCGTAATCGTGATTTAAACGGGATAATTGCAATAATTTTTGCTGGCGTAATAAATTACGAGGAGCTAAATCTGCGGCATCAATTAAATGTTGCTGTGCTATCTGATAACGGTGTTGTTTAAATTCCAGCTCTGCCAGTAGATCTAGTGCAAACAGCCTGCTGTCAGATCGCATCAGCATCGCTTCCAGCTCAGTAAACGCTAGTGCTTCTTTGCCAAGGTGTAAATAGCAGCGTACCAACCCCATCTTCGCCCAGCTAAAAGGTTGAATAGCTAACATGGCTTGAAAGTACTGTTCTGCATCAGCGTATTGTTGCTGGATCAGCAAGATATCGCCTTTTAGTTTTAACAAAAGCGGAAACCACTTGCGCTGGGAGACTTCAGAGAGTTGCTCGTCGATATATAATAGTGCTGCACTGTAATTATGTGCGTCTAATAGTTGATAAAGTGGCCGTAGTTGTTCTTTACGTTTTAACACCCGTTCAATACGAACTTGCAGGTCTTTAATGACAAATGGCTTGGCCATAAACTCATCAGGCTGCAATTCAATAACGCTATGAACTAACGTAGGATCTGTTTCTGCGCTGATAAAAATGACACCGGTAGTATGTTTTTGCAAACCACTAAACTTGAGCTCTTCATACAACTGGTAGCCATCTTTGCCTTTGCCCTGATTATAAGAGCAAATAATCAGACTGAAGTGATTTTCGCGGCATAGGCTTAATGCTAACTGTGGCCGATCCGCAATAGTAACGTCTTGGTAGCCAAGTTCATCCAACGCATAACGCAGATAGCTCTGTGACAATGATTGTTCATCAATAATCAGAATACGTTCATTGCGTTTTAGCGAACTATCCATCTACAGCAATTATCCAGCGTGGGTGAGATACACATACTATAGCAATTTTTTCGTACAGAATAACTGTTAAAGATCAATTATTCATCGTCTGGATGCTGATATTTTTCTAAATGATAACTAATCCATAGGTATTATTTATTGTGCCGCTGTGCTTTGCTATACACTGTCATGTTATGACTTTACTAAATTTAAGATTAAATACTTTACTCAGTTTGGAGTTTGTGGTTTAGCTAGTCCTATATTGCTATGGTCTGGGTTGAGCTTGATGGCTCACGTGGAGTATTTAAGCTTATAGCTGCGATAGAATTTTAGTAATAGCAGCGTCTGGAACTGAGCATCCGGCGGCCAGCACTCCGTACAACTTTGTCGGGGCACGCTGTTAATACTCCTTGTACGCTCTTGTTTGGCATCCATGCCAAACAGGTCCCCGAGCAAAGTGTACTACGCGCTTGCCACCTTGTTTGAACCTTACTAATCTTTCACGATCGTTTTAAATAAACCTATGCAGCCAAGCAGCGAGCCGATATTGCTAAACAAAGCGTGTACGGCATGGATGCCGGACAGGAGCCCCCAAGGATGGGTTTACGGCGTCTTTGTGTGCAATATCGGCTGTAAGCAGCCTGGCGTTTCGGTTAAAACGATCTCCTCGAAGCCGGTGAAGAAAATTACTACCCAGCTAAGGGCGCTGCACCAAGACTTGAAGCTACGTAACTAGATTATATAGGATTTGACAGATTGTACTTGGTTCGCGCTGGTGAAAACCGTGTCTTGGTAAAGAGCAGGGCGGTGCTCTCTTAGGTGAATTAACAATCTAAGCAAGTTTAAAGTTTAAGGTAATTAGAATTTGGTGGATTGTACTGGGTTCGAACCAGTGACCCCCGCCTTGTAAGGGCGGTGCTCTCCCAGCTGAGCTAACAATCCAAGGGAGTATTTCACAACAGATTTTGGTGGATTGTACTGGGTTCGAACCAGTGACCCCCGCCTTGTAAGGGCGGTGCTCTCCCAGCTGAGCTAACAATCCAAGGGAGTAATTCACAACAAATTTTGGTGGATTGTACTGGGTTCGAACCAGTGACCCCCGCCTTGTAAGGGCGGTGCTCTCCCAGCTGAGCTAACAATCCACGCTGTGATGGCGCTCATTATAGGGAGCGATAAAACAGTGTCAACTTTATTTTCTGAAATTGGGTTTGCTTGCCGTAAAATTAATCAGTAAACGCCAACAGGCGCTAATTTGCAACAATCTTACGAAAAAAGTCACTGTCTAATCTGTAAGCTTTGGTGCATCCACCAGCGTGCGTTGCTACAATAGCCACCTTAGTGTTGTTCTGTCAGAAATGGAAAGATTATGTCGTTAGTGACCCGTTTTGCTCCAAGCCCAACCGGCTATTTACATGTTGGTGGTGCCCGTACTGCATTATTTAGCTGGTTATATGCCAGAAAAATGGGCGGTAAATTTATTCTGCGGATAGAAGATACCGATTTAGAGCGTTCTACCCAAGCATCGGTTGACGCCATTTTAGAGGGAATGCACTGGCTAGGGCTAGAACATGACGAAGGCCCGTACTATCAAACCAAGCGCTTTGACCTGTATAAAGAAGTGGTGGCCCAGTTATTGGCTGAAGGTAAAGCTTATAAATGTTTTTGTACGGTGGAAGAAGTTGACGCCATGCGTGAAGCGCAAATGGCTGCAGGTGAAAAGCCAAAATATAACGGCATGTGGCGTGATCGCACCGATCATCCAACCGATAAACCCTACGTAATCCGTTTTAAAAACCCGCTGGATGGCGTGGTGGTCATTGACGACTTAATTAAAGGTCGCATCGAAATTGCCAACGCTGAGCTGGACGATCTGATTATTGCTCGTAGTGATGGTACGCCAACTTATAACCTGACAGTGGTAGTTGATGACTGGAAAATGGGCATTACCCACGTTATTCGTGGTGACGACCATGTGAACAACACGCCACGGCAAATGAACATACTGGCAGCACTGGGTGCAGACATTCCCAAATATGCTCACGTACCGATGATTTTAGGCGATGATGGCAAACGCCTGTCGAAACGCCATGGTGCTGTTGGTGTTATGCAATACCGTGACAATGGCTTCTTACCACAGGCGTTGCTCAATTATCTGGTGCGGCTGGGCTGGTCGCATGGTGATCAGGAAATTTTCAGTTTAGATGAACTGGTTCAGCTATTCGACCTGTCTGCTTGTAACCGTGCCCCATCAGCCTTTAACACCGACAAGCTAATCTGGTTAAATCAGCATTATATGAAAACCTTGCCGGTAGCACAGGTAGCAGAGCAACTTGCCTGGCATTTGACTGAGCAACAACTGAGCACCGAGCAAGGGCCAGCCATCACCGAAGTGATTAAAGTGCAGGCTGAGCGGGTAAAAACACTAAAAGAACTGGTAGAAGTAAGCCGTTATTTCTACGAAGACTTTACTGATTTTGAAGAAAACGCAGCAAAAAAACATTTACGTGCGGTTGCTGCGGAACCTTTAGCGTTAGTGAAAGCCAAACTGTCTGAATTGACCGACTGGACAACTGACGCTATTCATCTGCAAATTAATGCGGCAGCGGAACAGCTTGGCTTGGGCATGGGTAAAGTTGGTATGCCATTGCGGGTTGCTGTTACTGGTGGCGGTAACTCTCCGGCGCTGGATGTTACCCTGCAGCTAATTGGCAAAGAACGCTCACTGGCGCGCATTGCACTGGCGTTGGACTATATTCGACAACGCGCAGAAAATGCTTAAGCAGGTTTTTGATAACGCCTGGTAAGCCAGGCGTTTTTATTAAAATTAAACACTAACTAAGATAGACTAACGCTAACAATGCCTGTTTTACTACTTTTACTGGGACTGCTCTCATTTGCCGTGGTAGCAAATGAAGAACCCGAACATGATGAAATTACGATGCCGGGGCTGATAGATCTCGGTATCTTGGGAACTATTACCGGCGATATTGAGCTCGGTTTTTTGTTTATGGATGGTAATACTGATGCTCGTGGTTGGCGTATCGCAACGGAAATGGTGCATGACACCGAATATTTCCGAAACCGCTACAACGTACAAGGCCGTATTCAGAAAAACCAGTTTACCGATAACACCACCGGTGATGTTAATTCTCAAACCACAGTAAAGCGCTATGCCTTGTCTGGGCAAAGTAACTATAAATTTCTCACTGGCACCCAATCATTCTTTGGTAGGGGAGCTTATGCCTACGATATGTTCGGTGCTTTTAAGCAACAAGGCTCGCTTGCAACAGGTTATGCCAATCGTGTCTATGAGCGCCAGGCCAATTATTTGGATTTGGAAACCGGCCCTGGTTTTGCGTATCGGGAAAGTGCTTCCGGTAATACTACCAAAGGTTTAATTTGGTTTTTGGCGGCAAACCTGGAACAAGAAATTTATAAAGGCAGCCGTTTTCGACAAACCTTCGAGGGCAACGTGTCATTAGATGGCGAGAACTCGATGTTTACCAGTCGCTCTACCTTAACCTCACAAATTAATGGTCGGTTAGGGATGCGCCTAAGTTTTACCGCCCATTATAACTCACGGCCAGAAGGAACCTTAGAAACTTTGGATACTGAAACCTCTGCGTCGTTAGTCTACTCATTTTGAGAAGGTGGGGAAACCGTATCAAAATTAACACTAAAATGTCATAAGCTTTTCATATTCAGCTGTTTCAATCTTAGCGAAATTATTATTCAATAAAATCGCAGGAGTTTCACAGCATGAGCAGCCATAAGCAGCAATCTGTTAGTCGTTATCACACAGGGATTGATAACTCGGGTATCGATCCTATCAGCAACTTTTCAGACAACCCATCATTTCAAGACGTGGTGCAGGCGCGCATGGCTCGTCGTAGTTTCTTAAAAGGCAGTTTAGCGGCGGCGGTCTCAGGTATTCTTGGCGTCGGTTTAACCGGTTGTAATAGCAGTGATACGGCTGAGCCATTACCACCTGTTAATGTCACTCCGACACCTACTTTACTCGGTTTTACCGCTATAGCGGCGAATCGCGCTGATGCCATTACCGTACCTGCTGGTTATACTGCTAAGCCTTTCTTAGCCTGGGGCACGCCGATTACCGGTACTTACCCAGACTTTTTAGAAGATGCGACTAACACTGCAGCAGAGCAAGCCATGCAAATGGGCATGAACCATGATGGTATGCATTTTTTCCCAATCGATGTACGTAGCGGTGGTGAAGACGCCAGCGAAGGCTTGCTGGTCATGAACCATGAGTATGTTGAGCCGAACGTACTGCACCCGCAAGGCCCGGTATTACCCAGACCGGCTGAACAAGCCGCCAAAGAAATCGCCGCTCATGGCGTCAGTGTAGTGCATATCGAAAAAACAGCACAAGGCGACTGGCAAGTGGTTATCAATAGCCCCTTTAACCGCCGGATCACCGGCGAAACTCCAATGGCGCTTGCCGGCCCAGTGCGAGGTCATGCGAAAGTGGTCACCAAATACAGCCCGGATGGCAGCTTGACCCGCGGCACGCTTAATAACTGCGCCCATGGTTTTACGCCTTGGGGCACTTACTTAACGGCTGAAGAAAACTGGGCGGGTTATTTTATGAATAGTGATGAGACGCAGGTACGTGAGCATCGTCGCTACGGTGTGGGGCGCAGCAACGGCCGTTATTTCTGGGAAACGGCTGCACCCACCGCTGATCGTTTTAGCCGCTTTAATGCCTCAACCTTAGCTGCTTCAGCAGCCGAAGATTACCGGAATGAACCCAATACCTTTGGCTGGATTGTTGAGATTGACCCTTTTAATCCTGACAGCGTGCCACAAAAGCGTACCGCCCTTGGCCGCTTTGCCCATGAAGGTATTGTGTTTGGCAAGGTCACAGAGGGGGAACCCTTGGTTGCCTATTCTGGTGACGATTCACAAAACGAATATATTTATAAGTACGTCTCTAAAGCGCCTTACTTTAAAAATACTGCCGGTGGTCATTTGTTAAACGAAGGCACTTTGTATGTTGCCCGTTTTAATGCCGATGGCTCGGGTGACTGGCTACCGCTGGATATTAATAATCCTGAGTTTGTAGCTAAAGCAACCGTTGCTGGCGTAACGTTTACTGATCAGGCTGACGTATTGCTCAATACCCGTTTGGCTGCCGATGTAGCAGGTGCTACCAAGATGGACCGACCTGAGTGGGGCGCAGTACACCCAGAAACCTCAGAAGTGTATTTTACCCTTACCAATAATACCTCACGTACCGCAGCAAATGTAGATGCAGCTAACCCCAGAGCCAATAATGCCACGGGGCATATTATCCGTTGGCAAGAGCGCGGCACTATTGCGGCAAGTCAGTTTGATTGGGATATCTTTATGCTGGCCGGTGATGTAGGTACTGCTACGCCGGGTACGGATCTGGTATTAACAGCCGATAACCATTTAGCCAGCCCAGACGGCTTATGGTTTGATAACAACGGTTTACTGTGGATCCAAACTGATATGAGCGGCTCGCAACAAAGCACAGGCCCTTATGGTAATAACCAAATGTTAGTTGCTGACCCACAAAGCCGGCAAATTAAACGCTTTCTGGTAGGGCCAACAGACTGTGAAGTAACAGGCGTGGTAATGACACCGGATCTGCGCACTATGTTTGTCAATATTCAGCACCCGGGCGATCGTTCTACCGCCAGCAATTTTACCAGTAACTGGCCAACCGGCGGTACTAGCCGGCCGCGTTCAGCCACGGTGATTATTACCAAAGATGATGGTGGTATTATTGGTAGCTAGCGGCTAAGTGTTGCTAGCTATAAAAAAACAGGGGCCGCAATGGCCCCTGAGTATTTCCTGATGTTATCTGGCAAACTTAGTGTAACACCCGTGCTCTTAAGGTACCGGGTATGGCTTTAAGCTCATTTAATGCCAGCTCGCGATCGGCAGAATCGATATCGATTACCACATAACCAATCTCTTGATTGGTTTGCAGGTACTGACCGGCGATATTGATATTATGGCGGGCAAAGGCGTCGTTGATCTTCGTCAGCATACCCGGTTGGTTTTTATGGATATGCAGTAAGCGCGCGCGCTCTTTATGCTCCGGCAGCGATACTTCCGGGAAGTTAACGGCAGAGAGCGTAGAGCCATTGTCGCTGTATTTCACCAATTTACCGGCCACTTCAAAGCCAATATTTTCTTGTGCTTCCTGAGTAGAACCGCCGATATGTGGCGTTAAAATCACATTATCAAATTGGCGCAGTGGCGAGATAAACTCTTCATTATTGCCTTTAGGCTCAACCGGGAATACATCAATGGCTGCCCCGGCCAGTTTTTTACTGTTAAGTGCTGCGGTTAAGGCATCAATATCAACCACAGTGCCGCGCGAGGCATTAATTAAGATGGCACCGTGCTTCATTAACGCAAACTCGGCCTCACCAATCATATTTTGGGTTTGTGCGGTTTCCGGTACGTGTAGGCTAATCACATCCGAGCTTTTCAACACCGTGGCTAAATCAACCTGCGTTGCATTACCCAGCACTAGCTTGCTTTCGATATCGTAAAACTGCACGCGCATACCTAGCTGCTCGGCCATAATACTCAGCTGAGTACCGATATGGCCATAACCAATAATACCCAGGGTTTTGCCACGCGCTTCAAAAGATTGATCGGCAGTTTTTAACCACTCGCCACGGTGGGCGGCGGCGTTACGCTGTGGGATACCGCGCAGTAACATAATAATTTGCCCCAGCACCAGTTCGGCCACCGAACGGGTATTAGAGAACGGCGCATTAAATACCGGTACTGCGCGTTTTAACGCGGCGTTTAAATCAACCTGATTGGTGCCAATACAAAAACAGCCAATCGCCACCAGCTTGCTGGCTGCTTCCAGTACATTTTCGGTGAGCTGAGTCCGCGAGCGAATGCCAATAAAATGCACATCTTTAATGCGTTCAATCAGTTCTTCTTCTGGCAGCGAGGTTTTCAGATACTCGATATTGGTATAACCCTGATCTTTAAAGGTCTGTACCGCACTTTGGTGTAAACCTTCCAGCAGCAGGATCTTAATTTTGTCTTTTGCCAACGAAAATTTTTCCATGTCACTTCTCTTGTGCTTGTTTAAGTAAAAATGCTGCCTATGGTTGCTAGGGATGGCTCAGCCAGCTTAAGTAACAACACTGGTTTTTTGTTATTTTTATTAATTATTTTAAGGTTTGCGTGCCTGCCGCAGTGCCTACCAACACGATGTCGGCCTTCCGGTTGGCAAAAATACCATTGGTCACAACGCCCACGATATTATTGATGTGTTGTTCAACGGCCAGAGGATCGCTAATACTCAGACCATGTACATCGATAATCAGGTTACCGTTGTCGGTTATTACACCTTCTCGTAGCACGGGATTACCACCCAGTTTAGCCAGCTCGCGGCTGACATAAGCGGCCGCCATGGGGATCACTTCTACCGGTAAGGGGAATTTCCCTAACACCTCAACCTGCTTGCTGCTATCGACAATACAAATAAAGGTTTCAGCTACTGCCGCGACAATTTTCTCGCGGGTAAGAGCCGCGCCGCCGCCTTTAATCATATGGCGTTGCGGGTTAATTTCGTCGGCCCCATCAATATAAACACTAAAGCGTTCAACAGTATTGAGATCCAGTACCGGAATACCCAGGGCTTTTAAACGGGCAGTAGATTGCTCAGAACTGGACACTGCGCCAGCAATTTGCGCTTTGATCTCACCCAGTGCATCGATAAAATGATTTACGGTAGAGCCCGTACCCACACCAACTATGCTGTTAGCCGGAATAAATGCCAGCGCTGCCCGGGCCGCGTTACGTTTCATTTCATCTTGAGTCATCAGGTCCACTTTATGCGTTTAGCCATACAGATGGATATTATATACCCAAACCACGGCAAGATGCGACTCCCTTTCAGCGTTTGGGGTTGTCATTCCTTAACGCTGTCAACGCTTCAAATGGTAAACGTGTGCCGGAGTAATAATGGCATCTAATGGCTGATCCCAAGGCTCGACCGGCACCTGCGCGACCTGCTGGCAATTATGCGCCAGACCAATAATGGCGCAGTGGTGTGGGCGCGGTAATTGCGACAGGGTACGGTCATAAAAACCACCGCCCATACCCAAGCGTTGTCCGCTGGCATCAAAGGCGACTAAAGGCGTAAAGATCACCTCCAGCTCCGCTACAGGTTTAACCTGAGCGCAATTAAGTACCGGCTCGGCGATAGTAAAACGGTTTGGCTGTAACGGTGTGTGCACCTCATAGTGCTGAAACAATAAATAGCCTGTAGCAAAGGGGTGTAATACCGGGAGATAGAGCGTTTTGCCGGCAGAGCGCAAAGCGGCTATTAGTGGCGCAGTGTTAATTTCGCCATCATTACTTAAGTAAAGCGCAAAGTGCTGTTTGGCCATCAGGTGAGGTTGTTGCAGTACTTGCTGTACTAAAGAGGCGGCGGCCTGTTGTTGCGCGCTGGCGGTAAGTGCCATCCGGCGGCGGCGGATCTCAGTTCGTAATTGCTGGCGGCTTTGCATAGCTAACAATATTAGCGGGGAAAAGTGAAGTAAATCATAACATAAAACGAAAAAGTGTTCTCCGGATTTGCCGTACCTTGCTTAAGCCCTTGAACCATAGGTTCAAGGCGGAACGCCAATGGCTACCGTAGGCTTCCCGGTACAAGCCGGGCCTGCACAAAAGCAACACAGAAGAATCCCTTAGTAAAACAATTATCGGCTCAGGGACATCAACAAGAACACAAGCAACCCAGAGAACGCCTTAAGTATATCACTCTAAAATCTGCTGTCTAAGTTAATCTGCAGGAAAATAGTCTAACTGCTGCTTGTTTATGCGCCCTGATGCTGACGGTTGGCGTAGCGCAGTGGTGGTGGTAGCATATGGCATCAGGTGCTTATTACCTTTTTAGCTAAATGAAGAGGCGGCCATGCCCAATACCTTAACTTCCAGTTCGTTAATACAAAGCTATGATCGCTGGAGCGCGGAGCTCGACGGTGCCTTTGTAATGGCTTCGGCCGCAGAATTACACGGCTTAATTAGCGGCTTACTTAGCGGCGGCTTATCGGCGCAAAGCCCGGACTTTTTAGCGGTACTCTATGACTTTTTAAATGATGGTCAGGCCTTACCGCAGGCGCTAAAAACCGATGTACAGCAATTGATCAGTAACACGGCGCAAAGCTTACAAAGCGGCGATTACGATTTTGCCCTGCTATTGCCCAATGACGATGATGCCTTAATTGAACGCTTGGAAGCCATGGTGGAGTGGACACAAGCCTTTTTAGTGGGCTTTGCCGTACAGCAAACTGATCTTTCTTTACTGTCTGACGATATACGGGAAGCAGTAGAGCAGTTAACCGAAGTGACTAAGCTGGATATTGCCACCAACGATGACAGTAGCGCCGAAGAAAATGAAGAAGCCTATTTTATGGTGCTGGAACATATTCGCCTGATGGTATTCAGTTGTTTTAACGAGGTGGGCATTAAACCAATAGATAAAGGCCCATTAAGTAAAACACTGCACTAGTCCTGGTTGCCTAAACCCTGTTGTTGCAAGCTTACGACGGGGTTTTCGTTCCTTCTACACGCGACTTTAATTTAAGAGAATTAGCATGCAATCAGATTGTTATTTGCAGCGTCGCCAGCAATTATTAGCTCAGTTACCCGCAAACTCGGTGGTGTTAATCGCCGCCGCCAGCGAACAAAGCCGTAGCCGTGATACCGAGTACCCGTTTCGGCAAAATAGCGATTTTTGGTATTACACCGGCTTTAATGAACCCGATGCGTTGCTTATTTTAAGCAAAGATCAGCAAGCACACTGTGACGCCTTGCTGCTTTGCCGCGATAAAGATCCACTGGCCGAAATCTGGCAGGGCCGCAGGTTGGGGCCGGCAGCCGCCTTAACCACCTTGGGGCTTAAGGCCGCCAGTATTAGCGAGCAACAGGAGCAGCTTACGCTGGCCATTAACGGTAAAAATGCCGTTTATCTGACATTAGGCGAGCAGCCAGCACTAGAGCAGCAGCTTGCCAGCATTATGCAAAACCTGCGGCAGCGCGAAAAGCGCGGCGATATCGCGCCGATGTGCTTGCACGATTTACGCCCCTTTAGCAGTGAGCAACGGTTAATTAAAGATGAGGCAGAGCTGGCGACTATGCGCCGCGCCGCGCAAATTAGCAGCCAGGCGCATCATCGCGCTATGCAGTTTTGCCACGCGGGAGCCTTTGAATATCAATTAGAAGCGGAAATTCTGCACGAATTTGCCATGCAGGGTGCGCGCTTTCCTGCTTATAACAGCATTGTTGGCAGCGGTGAAAACGGCTGTATTTTGCATTACACCGAAAATAGCTGTCAGTTAAAAAGCGGTGATCTGGTGCTGATTGATGCCGGTTGTGAACTCGCCGGCTATGCCGCCGATATTAGCCGAACTTTTCCGGTAAATGGGCGTTTTAGCGCTGAGCAAGCGGCGATATATCAGCTGGTATTAGCTGCACAACTGGCTTGTATTGCTGCAGTGAAACCTGGCGCCACCTTTACCGAGCTTAATCATATTGCTGAACAGATCCTAACCGAAGGCTTACTAAAATTAGGAATTTTGCAGGGAGATTTGACCGAGCTCATAACAAGCAAAGCCTGCAAGCAGTATTTTATGCATGGTATAGGCCATTGGCTGGGGTTAGACGTACATGATGTGGGCGCGTATAAAGTGGCAGGTGCAGACAGGCCCTTTGCCGCCGGTATGGTGTTAACCATAGAGCCCGGTCTTTATATCGCGCCTGGCGCGGCTACGGCAGAAAAGTGGTGGGGCCTGGCGGTGCGGATTGAAGATAATATTCTGGTTACTAGCGAAGGCGCCGAGAATATGACTGCCGCCTGTGTCAAAAGCCTGACGGATATTGAACAGCTAATGCGCCAAAATAGCGCTTAACTTGCTAGCTAACCTGGTAGCTTAACGTGACAGTAAAGCCAAAGCTAAGAAGACCAAAAACGCATGACTGAGATCCTTAACCTTTCGGGTACGACACCGGGCGAGCGGCCATATTATGACGTAGTGATTGCCGGCGGCGGCATGGCCGGCTCTATGCTGGCGCTGGCGTTAACCCAGCGTTGCCCCGAGTTGAAACTGGCCATCGTAGAGCAGCAAGCCGATAGCGCCCCTAAAGCCAGTTTTGATAGCCGCAGCATTGCACTGTCGGCCGGCAGCGTGCAGCTGTTGCAGCAATTTGGTATTTGGGAAAGGCTCGCCCCTTTTGGCTGCCCGATCATGGATATTGCCGTATCCGATCGTGGTCATTTTGGTAAAACCTGGTTAAGTGCCGCTGAGTACCGGGTGCCTGCTTTAGGCCAGGTTATAGAAGTAGAGCATATCGGCGCCGTGTTAGCAGAACAGCTAGCGGCTTCTTCACAATTAACCCGTTTGCAACCAAAGCACATCAGCGCCATTACCCCCAGCGATAAAGTGCAGCAAATTAGGCTTAATGATGGCAGCGAATTACAGGCCAGCCTACTGGTGATTGCCGAAGGTGGCCAGTCGGCTACCCGCCAGCTCGTGGCCGTGCCGCAGCACGAAACCCCTTATGAGCAAACCGCCATTATCGCCAATTTGGCCTTGGCGCAGCGCCATCAAAACAAGGCCTTCGAGCGCTTTACCGAACATGGCCCCATTGCTTTATTGCCGCTTACGAATAATCGCTACTCTTTAGTTTGGACAGTGCCTCCAGCACAAGCTGATGGGCTGTTAGCCCTGTCAGAGCCAGAATTCCTGGCCAGGGTACAACAGGCGTTTGGCTATCGCGCCGGGGTATTTAGCGGTTGTGGCAAACGCGTGGCGTACCCTTTGGTTTTGCGGCAAAGCCCGCAGGTGGTTAGCCATCGGGCTGCTTTGCTGGGTAATAGCCTGCATAGCTTACATCCTATTGCTGGTCAGGGCTTTAATTTGGCGCTGCGCGATATTGATTGCCTAAGTATGTTACTGGCGCAAGATGGCAGCGACGTAGGTAGTTATGCGCAATTGCGGCAATACGAGCAGGCCCGGCAGGCCGATATGCAACGGGTAATTTGGTTAACCGATGCCTTAGTTCGCACTTTTTCTAATCGTTCACGGCTGGTCGCGCTGGCGCGCAACCTGGGGCTTTTTGCTATGCTGATGTGCGATGATTTAAAAACACCACTGGCTCGCCAGACCATGGGTTTTGGAGCGCAGTATGCAAAATCTTGACGTAACTATTGTCGGCGCCGGTAGCGCCGGTTTAACGCTGGCCTTATTACTGGCCGAGCTTGGCTTAACGATTGCCGTGATTGAAAAGGGCGCTGCGCCAGAATTGGCCACGCCCGCTTATCAGCGCGTGAGTGCCCTTAATCCCGCGTCGATGCGGGTGCTAAGTAAGCTCGGTGTGTGGCAGGGTATTGCCGCGCAAGCCGCACCTTATAGTCAGATGCAGGTATGGGAAGCGGACAGTTTTGGTCGTATTGCTTTTAGTTCCGAGCCACCACAGTTACCAGAACTGGGCTGGATCTGCGATAACGAAGCCATTCGCCAGCAGCTGTACGTAAAAGTACAGCAACAGGCAGCTATTCAATGCTATTTTAATGTCGAGATAAGCCAATTAGCGCAAACCGAGCGCGATGTGCTGGTGCAGCTCAATAACGGCCAAATCCTGCTGAGTCAATTATTGGTTGGTGCCGATGGCGTTAATTCTTTTGTGCGGCAACAGCAGCAATTACCGCTGACGCATTGGGACTATAATCAGCAAGCCATAGTCGCCGTTATTGCTTGCGAAGAAGCACACCAGGCTACCGCCCGTCAGGCCTTTTTAGCCAGCGGCCCCTTAGCCTTATTGCCCTTACCGGATGCGAATTTGTGCTCTATTGTTTGGAGTGCCGATACCGATCGCGCTGAAGCATTAATGGCGCTGGATGATAACGCCTTTAATCAGGCACTGACGGCGGCCAGCCAAAGTGTACTGGGCTGCTTAACCCTACAAAGCGACCGACAAGCTTTCCCGCTAAAAATGCGTTATGCCAGCGAATGGGTACGTGGCCGGGTGGTCTTAGTGGCCGACGCGGCCCATAGTATTCATCCATTAGCCGGGCAGGGCATGAACCTGGGGCTAATGGACGTTGCAGCACTGGCGCAAATACTGGGTAGCCAGTTAACGGCCGGTAAGCCACTGTACGAAGCCCGCGCCTTGCTAGCCTATCAGCGCTGGCGCAAAGCCGAAGCCCAAAGCATGATCGCCACCATGGAAGCCTTTAAACGTGGTTTTAGTAATGATCTGGCCCCCTTAAAACTGTTACGGGGGGCCGGTTTAGTGCTGGCCGACAAATTACCGGGTGTAAAACAAAAACTGATGGCAGCGGCACTGGGTAATAGTGGTGATTTGCCGGAGATTGCTAAGTATTAATATTGTCATAATTCACCTTAGATTTTTTGGTAATCGCTGCTGTCGCATTACAAAAAGTAATCCAAATTGGGCTGTTTACAGGGCGGTGCTTGCGGTATAATCGAGCGGTATTTTTTAGTTGAGGTAGCAGGGCTTGCACTTAACTAGCTGAAAATTAACAGCTTTTAATTGTGATCATTTTTCTGCTGCCTACCCTCATAATAAGTAGGAAAAAATAATGGCTCAAAAAACCGTGTTACATGCCAGCCACCTGGCTGCAGGTGCCAAGATGGTCGATTTCTTCGGCTGGGAAATGCCAATTAACTATGGCTCACAGATTGAAGAACACCATGCTGTGCGTCAAGACGCTGGTATGTTTGATGTGTCGCATATGACCATCGTTGACTTAACCGGTGCCAATACCCGCAATTTCCTGCGTTTTTTAGTGGCCAACGACGTCGCTAAACTGACTGTGCCGGGTAAAGCCCTGTACACCGGCATGCTGAATGAACAAGGCGGTGTAATTGACGACCTTATCGTTTATTTCCTGCAAGAAGATTTCTTCCGTTTAGTGGTTAACTCTGCTACCCGCGAAAAAGATCTGGCACATATCACCGCGCAAGCCGCAGCCTTCGATGTTACCGTAACCGAGCGGCCAGAATTTGCGATGATTGCGGTACAAGGCCCAAATGCCAAAGCCAAAGTCGCCACCTTATTAACTGCCGAGCAGCAAGCAGCTGTAGCCGGTATGAAGCCCTTTTTTGGTGTACAAGCCGGTGATTTATTTATTGCTACTACCGGTTACACCGGCGAAGATGGCTATGAAATTGCCTTACCAAACGAGCAAGCTGCAGCCTTATGGGCGCAACTGGTTGGCGCTGGCGTAAAACCCTGTGGTTTGGGTGCGCGCGATACCCTGCGTTTAGAAGCGGGTATGAATTTATATGGTCAGGATATGGACGAAACCGTATCACCACTAGCCGCCAACATGGGCTGGACCATTGCCTGGGAGCCAAGCGAGCGTAACTTTATTGGCCGTGCGGCGCTGGAACAAGCCAAAGCCGCTGGTACCGAGAAGCTGGTGGGTTTGGTGATGGAACAAAAAGGCGTATTACGCCACGGCCAGCGCGTAGTCACGCCAGCCGGTGAGGGTGTGATTACCTCGGGTACTTTCTCACCTACTTTGGGTTTTAGTATTGCGATGGCCCGCGTGCCTGCTGCTACCACCGACACAGCAGAAGTAGATATCCGTGGTAAAATGGTAGCAGTAAAGGTAGTTAAACCTGCTTTTGTGCGTGCCGGCAAAAAATTAGTTTAATAGTAGTAATACCAAGCAACACAACAATATAACTGTTAATAGAACAGCTAAGGAAAACAACATGAGCAACATCCCTGCAAATTTAAAATACGCTTCCAGCCACGAATGGCTGCGTGCAGACGGTGACGGTGTTTACACTGTTGGTATTACTGAACATGCACAAGATCTGCTAGGTGATATGGTATTCGTAGAATTACCAGACGTGGGCGACACTGTTGCTCAGGGCGATGACTGCGCCGTAGCCGAGTCGGTAAAAGCCGCGTCAGACATCTATGCCCCGGTATCAGGCGAAATCGTTGCGGTAAACGACGCATTAGCCGATTCACCAGAACTGGTAAATAGCAGCCCGTACGAAGACGGTTGGTTATTTAAAATTAAAATTGCTGATGAAGCTGAACTGAGCGCACTGTTAGATGCCGCCGGTTATCAAGGCGTTATCGACGAAGCATAAAAACGGCAGATCCTGCCAGCGTAAAGCCCCGTAGATAACGGGGCTTTACGTTAGTAAGACCAAGCGCTGTTTAAACCATCTTGCTTACAACCACGTAAATTGGCTGGCCAGTATAAGCAAACCGGGTATCACAACCAGTACCGTGTAATAACCTGTTATCAACACCAGGACAACTAGCATGACCCATACCGCAGTGAAAACTCTGACGCAACTTGCGAAACACGACGAATTTATTCAGCGCCATATTGGCCCTGATGAGGCCGAAACCGCAGCTATGTTACAAGAGCTGGGCGTAGACAGCCTGGAACAACTGATAGCGCAAACCGTACCAGAGAGCATCCGCTTACCGAAGCCGTTGGCTATTGGTGACAGCAAAACTGAAGACGATGCGCTACGTTATTTAAAAGCCGTTGCGGCAAAAAATAAAATGTATAAATCATACATTGGTATGGGTTATCACCCAACGCTAACACCCAATGTGATCCTGCGTAACGTATTAGAAAATCCGGGTTGGTACACAGCGTACACGCCTTATCAGCCAGAGATTGCGCAGGGCCGTTTAGAGTCATTATTAAACTTCCAGCAATTGTCCTTAGATATTACCGGTATGGAGCTGGCCAGCGCCTCGTTATTAGACGAAGCCACTGCCGCTGCCGAAGCCATGGCGCTGGCCAAGCGCGTCGCCAAGAGCAAATCTAACCTGTACTTTATTGCCGATGACGTACACCCACAAACGATTGACGTGGTAAAAACCCGCGCCGAAATGTTTGGTTTTGACATTGTCGTGGGTAAAGCCAGCGACGCCGGCGAGCACGATGTATTTGGTGCCTTATTACAATACCCAACCACTAACGGTGATATCCGTAACGACAGCGCTTTAATTGCGGCTTTACAAGCGAAAAAAGCCGTTGTTGCCGTGGCGACCGATCCTATGGCGTTAATGCTGTTAAAAGCACCGGGCGAGCTAGGTGCCGATGTGGTATTAGGCTCAATGCAGCGCTTTGGTGTACCTATGGCCTACGGTGGCCCACACGCTGCGTTCTTCGCTACCCGCGATGCGTACAAACGCTCTATGCCAGGCCGTATTATTGGTGTATCAAAAGATCGCCGTGGCAATCAGGCACTGCGCATGGCGATGCAAACCCGCGAGCAGCATATCCGCCGCGAAAAAGCTAACTCGAACATCTGTACTGCTCAGGTATTACTGGCCAATATCGCCTCGTTCTATGCGGTTTACCATGGCCCACAAGGTTTAAAAGATATCGCCGAGCGTATTCATCGCAGCGCCGATATTTTTGCTGCTGGCTTACAAGCCAAAGGTGTCGCACTGGTGAATAGCCACTGGTTCGATACCGTGACGTTCAAGGTTGCTGATCGTGCTGCCGTTATCGCCCGCGCTTTAGCTGCCGGTGTGAATTTACGCACTGACGTAGCAGACAGCCTGGCCGTAAGCTTTAGCGAAGCCACCAAGGCCGCGGATATCGCCGAGCTATTCGATATCGTATTAGGTGCGGGTCATGCTTTAGATGTAAATGCCTTAGACGCTCAAATCGTGGCGAACGGCTCAACCTCTATCCCAGCTGATTTAGTGCGTACTTCTGCGGTATTAAGCCACCCGGTATTTAACCAGTATCACAGCGAAACTGAGATGCTGCGTTATATCAAAAAACTGGAAAACAAAGATTTAGCCCTGAACCACTCGATGATTTCGTTAGGTTCATGCACCATGAAACTGAACGCCACGGCCGAGATGATCCCGATCACCTGGCCAGAGTTTGGTTCATTACACCCGTTCGTACCGCGCGATCAGGCCGAAGGTTACTACGAAATGATCACCCAACTGGGCGATTGGCTGGTAAATATCACCGGTTACGACAATATCTCTATGCAGCCAAACTCAGGCGCACAGGGCGAATACGCCGGTATGGTAGCTATTCGTAAATACCACGAAAGCCGTGGTGAAGGTCATCGTAATATCTGTTTAATTCCGGTATCTGCGCACGGTACTAACCCGGCTACTGCTGCCATGACCAGCTATGAAGTGGTATTGGTCGACTGCGACAAGTCAGGCAATATCGATATGGCCGACTTAAAAGCCAAAGCTGCCGAAGTAGGCGATCGTTTAGCCGCCATTATGGTCACTTACCCCTCTACCCACGGCGTATTTGAAGAAACCATCGCTGAGCTGTGCGAAGTGGTGCACTCTTATGGCGGCCAGGTGTATATGGACGGCGCCAATATGAACGCTCAGGTAGGCTTAACCTCACCTGGCTTTATCGGCTCAGACGTATCGCACTTAAACCTGCACAAAACCTTCTGTATTCCACACGGCGGTGGCGGCCCGGGTATGGGGCCAATTGGCGTGAAGAGCCATTTAGCCCCGTTCTTACCTAACCATGCGGTAGTAAAAATTGATGGCACCGGCGACACTAATGGCGCAGTATCGGCAGCACCTTTTGGTAGCGCCGGTATTCTGCCAATCAGCTGGATGTATATTGCCATGATGGGTAGCGAAGGCTTAAAACAAGCCACGTCTTACGCTATTTTAAATGCCAACTATATGGCGAAAAAGCTAAACCCGCACTTCCCGGTGTTATACGTAGGCACCAACGGCCGCGTAGCGCACGAATGTATTATCGACATTCGCCCGTTAAAAGAAGCCAGCGGTATTACCGAGATGGACATTGCCAAGCGCCTGATGGACTTTGGTTACCACTCACCAACCATGAGCTTCCCGGTCGCCGGCACGCTAATGATTGAGCCAACCGAATCAGAGAGCAAAGCCGAGCTGGATAAGTTTATCGAAGCGATGACCACCATCCGTGCTGAAATTGCCAAGGTAGAAGCCGGCGAGTGGACCGTAGATAACAACCCATTAGCCTATGCCCCGCATAGCATGGAAGATATCTTCGACCCAGCCTGGGACCGCGCCTACGAGCGCATCTACGCCGCCTTCCCGGTAAAATATGTGGCAGAAAACAAGTTCTGGCCAACCGTTACCCGTATTGACGACGTATATGGCGACCGGAATTTAATGTGCGCATGTCCTAGCCCGGAAGCATATCGGTAAGTTTGCCGGGATCTGACCCCAAACGTTTTGTTCGGGGTCAGATCCCCTCAGCGTTAAGCTAGTCTAAAACCCGACCTTGTGTCGGGTTTTTATTTAATTGTAATCCTGTGGCGAGTGCGTTTTTAGCCAGTCTCGCAGGGCATCGTTCATCCGGGTTTGCCAGCCTTTGCCGGTTGCTATAAACGCCGCAACCACATCGGCATCATACCGTACCGCTAATAGCTGTTTCTTGTTTTCTGATTTGGCAGTCATGGGTGCTGTTAACACTGCTATGTTTTTCTACAATATAGCCAGGCACTGTTGGCCACAATTTAGTAAGTTGGGAATTTTTGTTTTTGATGAAGAACCCGCATTATACGAATGTTTGAACCATCAACCCAATATGAAACAATCATGGATATTTCTGGGATAATCAGTAATCTACCGCGAAATCCGTCACGTTGAACACCCATTAGTGGTTGCTCAAGCAAATTTTCGACTTTGCTTTCGATGAGTTCATCAGTTTTTTCAGCTGCAGTGGGATTAAAGTCGTAAAGAAATTCGAAAATTTTCTCACGATCATTGAGTGAGGCTTCTTCCCAGAAAATCATGCGTGGCCTTGATTTCGGATTTTAGCTTTACGTTCAGCCATTCGAGTTTTGGCTATGTTATGTTCAACGAATACAGCTTTTCCTGAGTCAAGCTTCTCAAATGCTTGATTTACTTGTTCAGTTAGCCACGCGTCATGAGATAAAGCCTTGCGTTGTTGCTCTGCCAATTGTTCAGTGAGTTCACGACAAGCATCGCTAAGCGTTCGGCCTTGGCTTTCAGCCATTTGTTGAGCTAAGCGTTTTATCTCTTCGTCTACACGAAATTGAATTCTGGTATCCATGGTTAGCCCCTTTTCTTTGTGTGTACAAATGTTAGCATTGGTATTGTGAGAGGGCAACTAACAAAGCATTAAAAAGGGATGTGAATAAGGGTGAGGGCAACACGATGAGTTTAAATTGTGTCGGGTCACGGCGATTACCAAGAGGTTATTTTTGAAGGCCCGCCAGCTGCGACCGTAGAGGCTGAAATGGCAGCGTTTATTGCCTGGTACAATGCCACCTCGCCATTAAATACACCGAATGATGACGATTACGTGCCTGGCCCTGTGCGTTCTGCTATTGCCCATATGTGGTTTACCTCCATAGATCCTTTTGGGGATGGCAACGGGCGTATTGCGCGCGCTATCTCTGAACATGCGCTATTTCAGGATTTTGACATCCCGCCATTATTTAGCATCTCGACAGCTATTAACGAAAACCGTGATGATTACTACCAAATGCTAGCTGAAAGCTCACGACTAAACCCGTCAGTGGATTTAACCAATTGGGTGAAGTGGTTCGTTGAAACGACCAGGCAAGCGCAAGTCGACGCTAAAAATAAGATTGATTTTATCCTGAAAAAATCGATTTTTGGGGACCATCATAAAGAGACCGAACTGAATAAACGCCAGCATAAGCTCGTGAGTAAATTTTTTGATTTTGGTGAACATGGCTTAATAAAAAATGGCATTAACTCTGAACGCTATCAGACTATGACCGGCTGCTCTTCAGCCACCGCTACCCGTGATCTAAGGGATATGGTAGACAAAGGCATTCTGGAAACCTCCGCTGCCGGTGGTCGCAGTATGCGTTACTATCTCAAGCTGATTGAGTCCAAAGCCGTATTCACTGTGTATCCCAAAGGCAACGATAAGAAAATGTTGGAGAGCAGCTTAAGTAAGCTTACGGATGATATTCAGAGAAACATCGATTTTTTCCAAGGACCAAATACCAAGCTCAATAAATTGATTAACAAGTATAAATAGTTTGCTGATGGTGATGATCTTCAACTGAAGAAATTGGATCAGCTATTGTCGCAATTAGATAATGACGGCGTTACGCCAAAATAGTAAAAATTTTTTTGTGCACTTTAACACTCTTATGCATTAATGGAATCGTACGCTAGAAATGGGCGTGGGTGCGTTGCGTGGTACTTTACCTCATCCATCAAGTGACGTTGTAATGGATAATGCTCTATGCACTTATATTTGTACTGAATCTAGTAGGTCTAACTTATTGATAAATTGTATCAAACAAATAGAATAGTAATAGGAATTAATGATAATAGTGTAGGATATTAAAAGCATGGGCATTTTAAGGACAAGCCACTTTAAAAACTGTCTAGGAGTTTTTCAGGGAGGTGGATGTAAAGCCTTAGCATTTATTGGAGCTTATGGTGAAGCAAAGAAAAGAGGTGTCTTTTTTTCCGAAGTAGCTGGAACATCCGCAGGTTCTATTTTTGCCGCAATGGTTGCTGCAGGTGCAGATGCCGAAAAAATGGAAAAAATTGTTCTAAACACAGCTTTTGATAAGTTCTTAACTCCACCTGAAAAACGAAATGGCTCAAAAGGTTATTATGTCTTGAAGAGTTTAAGTCTGTTTACTGAAAAAGCTAAATGGGCTAGAAAGTTTATGGGGCTTTGGGGATTTTATTCTTCGGCATATATCGAAGAATGGATGAATTCCAACCTTTTAGAACTTTTAGGTAAAGAAAAGGGAATAGTTACTTTCTCAGATCTTAAGTTACCGCTATATGTTATATCTACAGACGTTAGTAGCCAAAAACAGAAGGTTTGGAGTTATGCTGATACTCCAAATGAATCTGTAGCTAAAGCTGTACGGTGCTCTTGCTCCATTCCAATTTTCTTTCAACCTGTAGATGGCCAGTATGTTGATGGTGCTTTAGTTAGTAATCTACCTACGTTTTCACTAAATAAGAATGAACGCCACTTTGAGAAAATATTATGTTTTACGCTTAAAGACAAAGGAACAGAAATAAAGTGTTACAAGACTTATTTATCCAGTATCTTAGGTTCTGTGGTTGACGGTGCGTTTAATATCCAAGAGCTATATCAAGATAACGCATTTTATATCGAGATAGATGATTTACCTTTGTCTACGACTTCATTCAAAGAGGTTAATTCTGAAAAAATTACCGATATGATAGGTAAAGGTAAAAAAGCGGCAGAGTCTTTTTTCAACAAAGAAACGCTTCATGTTACGCAAAAGCTAAATAACAACCTTTATTTATCGAAAGACTTCATTTTTAATTCTATAGTATTAGAGGAGCTCGGTAAATATGATTATTTATTGATTTCTTCTGATGATACAAAGTTTGCTTACAGCTTATTTCCTACTATTTTTTCATGGATAGAAGAAAAAAAGCCTATTACTTTCATTACAAAAAAAATTATCCAACCGAATAAGATGGATAGTGATGAGCGTTATAGACGATTTTTACTTAAAAAGTTTGGTGTTAACTTGATAGAAAAAGATGAAGTTCCATTCACTTGTTTTCTATTTATAAACTCTGACAGTAGCTTAAGCAAGTCTATCGTATTTAATAGTAAAATTAATAAAGGATATGGTTCATATTCTTCAAATAGTTCCAGTTTTGGGTCTATTTATTCAGGTGAACAGAATCAATTTGTTCAAGAAGCCTTACTAAGTAAGCTTGAATTAATAAAAGAAGATTTGATATTCACCCCAGAAAAAAATTATCTGATTATTGAAGATAATCACAATGATTTAAAAAGAGACTTGAAATCTCTTAGTCAATACAAGAAAAAGACAGTAGAAATCCAAAAAAGAAATGTTAATCTATCAGAAATTAAATTAATGACAAGATATGTCAAATCGTATAAGTACAATCAAATAGAAAAGCTTAATAACATCTTAAATGCTAACGGATTAGATGTTCAAGACTTTTGTCTTATAAAGTTTGAAGATGGTACTACATTTCCAGTTACACCAATTGTTATTGAAAAGCACGATGAAGATTTAATAGTTGTAAAGGGAAATAGTCGTTTATGCTTTTTGTACAGAGAACTGGAGGCAGAATCTGTTAATGCATTCATGGTCACAAATGTTGACGATCCTTTACCTTCGCCTGATAGCTATAGGCTTGACGATTTAATATCAACAACCCGAAATGTTCAAGGTGACTCAAGGTATGGTAGTTTTGATTATCAACAATTTAGGCATATTGAAAAAGCTGTAAGAAATCCACATAAATACATAAAAGCTTAAGGTTTATATATGGAATCTAGAAAATCTATAAGTAAATTATTAAAAAAATACCCAGAAATTCGTGAGCTGAGGTTTTTTAAATTTAGTTTTAAAAATAAGGTTCAAGACCGAATTGATAAGTTATCTAATGAAGAAAAGATAGTAATAAAGAAAAGCCATGATTATAAAATTAACAATAACTGTTCTTTTTGGGAGGCGTACATTCGTTTAGGTGAGGACACGTCAAACCGTTTATTCGAACATGCATTGTTTCATAATAAGAATAATGACTATATTTATGTTGATGCTGATGATGTCATCGGGTATCTCGTTGATTGTGATAGTGAGAACTTAGCATTGAATTCACGCGTGACGTTGAAGGATGGCAAAAACATGCATATCCCAATGCTAGATTTTGAATTGCCATTTAGTGTGAAAAATATTGAAGTTGTAAAAAATGTGCTGGATAAACTTAAATTAAAAGGTGATATATTTAATAGTGGGAAGTCATTTCACTTTATAGGAGATGCTCTTATTACACAGGATGAACTAATAGACTTGTTAGCTAAATTTTCACTTCTTTATCCTATTGCTGATCAAGCTTGGTGTTCACATCAAATTATTGAAAGATCAGCTTCACTAAGAGTAACAATGAAACATGGTATTTATCCAAAGTTTATTGAGCATCATTAATTATGTCACTTTAATTTATTACCAGATACCTCAAGTTAATCGAGGTTGAAAAACCAATTTTGTGTCGGGCTTTGAATTACGAGTTAGTGATCTCTGCTACACATTTGCTAACAGTTTTTGTATTAGCTTGTTATCTCTGACTATAATGTTGCGAGTGGTCTGAAATTCTTTTGCTGGCGCAGAAATCCATGTTATGGCAAATTTCTTGAGATGAGAAAGGTTATTTGATTGTTTAGCTTTTTTAATTACTCTTTCGAAGTTAAAAAATACTTGTCTACGAGCCACGCAGAGTCTTGTACAATTAAGGTTCAGAACATCGAGCGTATGTGTTACTAAATCCAATGTTGAATCATGTTTGTTATTATCAATTGTATTAATTTCGCAATATTCAGTGTTTGCGAGCAGCTGACCAGAGGATTTATCAAACGAAAAAAAATTATGTGACTCGGGAAGTGTTAGCGGATTTATTATTATTCCGTTCCAATTCTTACTAGTGCTTTTATTTTTCTCTTCAAAATGGGCTTTGTGAGCATCACAGCTAAGATTTTGAGGACGTGGGTAACGATCTTTGTCTGAATTTTGACCGCCTATACAAACACCAAAAATATTAAACCAATCTGTGTGATAAAATAAACCAAGAGACTTGGATACAAAGTGTTCAATGCGTTTATTTTGTGGAGTGCTTCCTGTATGTGCTTCGCAGTATGCACAGAGTTGATGCTGGTCATTAAAAACTAAATCTTTTATTCTCTTATAATCTCTGCTTCTATTCCAATTTCGAAAGTTATCCCAGTTTTCGTTAGGGTTAGCATACGCAAATAAAGTTAGAGGGTTAGGTGGAGGAGACTTATTTATTTTAATCAATTGTCTTTTCCCACTCACGGTTTTCTATATATTGTCGAAGTTCGACTAGAACCTCGTAGTCACTTCCAAAGTTTTCTTCAAGCTTTTTATATAAACATCGTGCCTTATTTGATTGGTAATCATCTGAATAAACTATATTTTTATACTCAGCCAACATTAAAGTGAACTTATCCTCTGGTGGACGTTCTGCGACTTCGAATAAGTTTTGTAGGACCCAAGATGAAATTGCTCCCTGTACGCCGCGAGGTGCACCATATCTTTTTCCATCTTTTAATAACCAAATATTCTCACTAGAAACAGTATGACATACCTGAGGGCTATGTGTTGTTATTATGAACTGAAGGTTTGTAAACGTGGATTGTAATCTTGAAACTATTGCTTGCTGCCAAGATGGATGTAGATGTAGATCTATTTCATCTATAAGAACAACTCCCATTCCATCCAAAGGGTTCTCGCGACCAGGGTTAAGAAGTGTCAGTCTTCTTGCGATATCGGCAACTAACGCCAATAGACTTTTCTCTCCTTGGGATAGCTGTAAAACACTTAACTGTTCATCATTTTTTGTTATGATCAAATCTAATGGGCTTCTTTGGATTTTTAAATCTGAAAATCCGGGTAAAAATTTATATATAGCGTTCTTAACTATGCTAAGCATTTTATCATTTTGTTTGTTGCTTGGCAGTAAATTTAGCTTTTTTCTAAGCTCATCTATTTCTTTCTTATATTTATCAATAATAGTTAAAGCGCTACTGTTATGGTTATCTAAGTCCGTAAGTAACGACTTTAACAAAGGACTATTAAGCTCGGCCTCTTTCTCAGCTATTTTTAGTTTTATTTCACTGACTTCTAGATTCTTTTCGTTTTCGTCTTCTGTCAACTCTTTGAACCATTTGAAAAATAATCTGAAGTCTGCCTTTCCTGTCAAGCTTTTATTATAACCTCTAGCTTTACTCCATATGTAACTATCAAGTATTTCTTCTGACTTTTCAATGTCCTTTGTCGTGACATCATTAGCTCTTTCAACATTATATGAAGCAATAAGTGGTAGAGGGAAGTCATTGAAGTTTGAATTTGCAATTCTAAAGATATTCCCAAGTTCATTAAGTTCTGTAAATTTACTTTTCTTTTTTACTTGGCTTAAAGAGCGGCTTTGTGAAAGCTCCGCATTGACTATTAATTCATTAATTTGAAAGTTAATTGAGATCGTGGAAAAATCAGATTTTGATTTTATCTCCATTTCTTCAATCTGATCACCATTATATGATCTTGTCGTGAGCCTAGAAGATAGATGACTTAGACTTTTCTGTATAGCCTCTAAAACTGAGGATTTTCCAGAACCATTATTCCCAACAAGTATAGTACAGCCAGTTTTGTTAAGATTTAATTCAATATCAGAAAACCCTTTAAAGTTCATTAATCTAACTGACATGATTCTGAAGGTATAGTTGCTAAATTGATCAATAAATTTTTCTCTGAAAATGTTAGCTTTTTCTAAATCCTCTGTAACTCCGATTCCTTCACTATACATTTTATATAACTGATAAGATGCTGAGAACTCCCCTGCGTCAGACCTTAAATAGTATTTTTTATATTTTGAAGTGTCTTTCATGGTCAATTTAGCCTTCTGAAGTGTACTTGGTTATCAATGTTAGTGTTTCTACTCCATATTTTTTCTGAAGTTTACGAATAAATCCAGACTCGACATGTTTGACATATGAGATTAACCCTTTTAGATGATGTATATCAGTTGCATCCAATTTACCCAACTTAAACTTATGTGTTAGTGCTGATATATATCTTTTTCTTTCTCTTCCTATAGAGATTTTATTATCGTTAGTCAGAGTTATTCCCGTCACTCGGCGATTATGAGCTTTAGAGGAAAATATGGTTTTAAGTTCATTTATATTCATTTTGTTACCAAAATTATTTCTTAGAACTCGCTTTACGTCTCCCATAAGATGAAAAAGTGAATCCTTTTCCTTTGTTGAAAAGGTCATATCGTCGGCATACCTAGTGTAAGAAATATTTTTTTTGTCACATATCTTAGAAATGTCAGAATCAAATTTTGACATAATTAAGTTTGAAATCATTGGTGAGCTAGGTGCGCCAATACTCAAAATCAGGCGTCCATTTTTACGTCTGGACCTATTCCAAAATATTAGCTGCTCTAATACATTACGTTCAACCTCACAGACTTCTATATGTTGTTGTTTTAATGTTTTAAAAAGCATGTGTGGTGTTATACTATTAAAAAAATTTTCTAAATCAATTTTTAATAAATAGTTTGAATCAGTATGTAAAATAGCATTTTCTTTTATACCTCTACCTAACCTATAAGCAGTAGCATTAAAGTGAACTTTAGTTTTCTGCTCAATTATTTCTATTAAAGCTCTTTGGATATCTTTCAAAAAAGGTGTGGGTTGAGCTATGGTTCTGAAGCCAATAGTTCTTTTAGGTATTTTGTATACTTTATAGTGAAGAGGTGGTTTCGAATTAAGAAACTCATCAAGGTTGTTAAATTTTTCCTTAAGTGATTCGTATATTCCTAATTTCATTATTAAATTCTTTAATCTAAGAGTGACAGTGCAGTTTTACCTGCACTGTCAAAAAGCTCTTTACTAGTAGCCGCGGAACAAAATTTTTGATCCGAAAGGCGAAGTGAGGAACGAACTTCGTATTGCGGCTCAAAAATTTTGTTCCGCAACCGTAAATCTGCCCAATAATTTGGAGTCCGGCGCAACGCCGGACTAGACCAATCCTTGCAGGATTAATCCCTGAAACGCTAAAGAGCTTGAAAAGTCTATACCAACAGCTTTAAGCATTCAATGAGAAGACAACAAAAACATTAATCCATATCTAGGTAAAAACAGCAGTTAAGGCGTCAGTTTAAAAAGCGAATTATTCAGAGTGTAGATTCGTTAACTTTTAACTGCAATCTTCAACCGCTCATTCTCACAAACCAATACCCCTTTATCACACTGCAACTGCGCTAATTTGCTCATCCGCTCTACTGCTGTGGCAGTGGCTCTTTGAAAGCCCAGCAGGCCCAACGCGGCGGCAGCGGCGTCTGTTGTGCTTATGGCATGGGCATCTTGCACGGTAAGCAGTAGCGCATTGGTTAGCTCGGCATCGCAAACATTTTCTAGTTTACGGGTGCTGGCGTCGGCGGTATTCCAGTTGCGTAGTTTTACGGTATTACGACCTTGCGGCCATAGCACATCATCGTTATCTAAGCGTATTAGGCCTTTACTTGCCGCGCTGGCAATGGCGTGATCTACCGTGCGTTTAATCTTGGCGCCAACACGCGTCAGGCCTGCCGCGTTGGATAAACGGGTTGCGACTAAGTTGCTGTAAATGGGGTATTCGGTTTCGACTATGCGCTCAACGGCATTAACCAGTACGCTTAGCGGAATAGCACTAAAATCGTCGACCATCGGGATATTGAGTTTGGAAATATCCGTTTTCTGGTATGGGGTGTTGCAGGCGGTAAACTCGTCGGGTTCTGCTTCAACCCGCTGTATTGGTGATGCCTGCGGCGCTGGGCTAACGGGCGCGCTGCGAAGTTGTTTTGCACCGCTGGCTTGTGCTGCCAGCGCTTGCATAAGGGTATCGTGTTGCGCGATAGCCTGATCTATGATGCTTTTTAAACGCTGCAGCTCTGCATCGGGATCGCGAAACCAATCGGTCGACCAAATACGCTCAAAACTCCAGCCCAGTCCTTCCAGTACACTCTGGCGTAGCCGCTCGCGATCGCGCGCTGAGGCAGCTTGATAATAACCCGCGCCATCATATTCCAGTGCCAACACAAATTTATTGGCATCTTGCGGGTGGCGGACAGCTAAATCTATATAGTAGCCCTGACTGCCCACTTTGCTTGCCACCTGATAGCCTAAACGCTGAATGGCTTGATGGAGCAGAGCACCAAAGGCGAAGTTTTTTTCCTGCGCTTTTTCTTGCAGTTTATTAAGTTGGCCGGATTCGGCAAAGGTTAAAAAGATTTGCAGCGCGCGAACGCCAAAGGGGCTGTCGGCAGTCACTGTTAGCTCCTCGCCCTTAAAGTTGGCAAAAACTTCCATGGCCAAACGAGCACGGGAAATTAATACATTTAGACGCCGTTCACCACCAGGTTTGTTTAATAGCCCAAAGTTTTGGCTAAGCTGGCCGCTGCTGGTTTTGCCGTAACAAATGCTGATATAAATTACGTCGCGTTCATCACCTTGCACGTTTTCCAGATTTTTTACGAAGAATTCATCCCCGGAAGCGTGACGGGCAAAGAATGCGTCTGTTTCCGGATGTAAGCGGCGCTCTTTTTCCAGTTCCAGGATGATGGCATCGCGTTGCGCTAAGCTAAATGCCACGACGCCCAGCGACAAATGGGGCTTGTTTAACGCATGTTCCAGCACGGCGGCTACCACCGCTTTAACTTCGCCAACATTGGTACGCGAGCCGCCTCTGTCGTAGTGGGTGTCAGGTAAATAGCGGTACTTGAGGCCGGTGGCATCGGCATGAAAACCTGGGCTTGGAAAAGCGACTAAGCGGTTTTGGTAGAATTGATCGTTTGATACGGCAATCAGCGAGTCGTGGCGTGAGCGATAATGCCAGCGTAACATTTTACTGGCTGCCCCACGGGCTTCCATTAACGCCAAAATGCTTTCCATTTCTGCGGTGGCGCTGTTTTCCAGCTCTTCTTCCTCCAGCTCTACGGCCTTACCAAAGAGATTATTGGGTGGCATTTGTTTGCTGTCGCCGACGACAATAACTTGCCGCCCCCTTAACATGGCGCCAAGGGCGTCGGGGGCAGGAATTTGGCTGGCTTCATCAAAGATCACTAAATCAAACTCCAGCGCGCCTTGTTTTAGATACGTCGCTATCGACATCGGGCTCATCATAAAGATGGGTTTGATTTGTTGAATAACATTACCGGCCTCGGCCAAGAGTTTGCGGATGGGGATATGGCGGCTTTTTTTACCCAGCTCGCGCAGTACCAGTTCCATTTCACCTTTGGCGGTTTTTTTCGGGAGTTGTTCATACAGCCGGTTAACCAGCAGTTCTTGTGCAAAGAACAAGCTCTCGCCGTCGATACGTTTAAATTCGCGCAGGGTTTGCTCGTGCTTATTACGATCAAAGCGCCGGATAGCCTCTGAGCTGTCGTAGGCATAATCGACTAAACCCTGGTGGTAGCTTAGCTCGAACAACATTTCCAGCAGCGCTGGATCGGCTTGCCAATTAAAGGCCAGTTCGGTGAATGGCCTAATGTTAAAAAGCGCTAAGGCGGCAATAATTTGGTTATAGCGGGCAAAATCATAGAGTAGAGCGGTATTTTGCCAACCATTTAACCAAAGCTTAAGCTGTGTAAGAGGCGCTGTTGTCAGCGGGTACGCAGGGACACTGGTGCTGATTTGTAATAGTTCTTGTAGCGTGTTGAGTTGCGCAGCGATGGCCTGATGTAGCGCGCTAAGCGCGTTTGCCTGTTGGTGCAGCATCGCTTTATCAATACCCCGATCAATGACGCCAGCCAAGCTTGGTGGTAACTCGTGGTTGCTTACCTGGCTATAAAAGTGGCTGATGCAAGCGAAGATCTGTTGTAGCTTTGCGTGATCGGATAATTCACCTTGCCAGTTTGCCGCAAAAACCTGTGTGAATACGTCTTGATAGCTGGCGAGCTCCTTTTTTGCACTTTGGTAGTGTAGCCCGTTATCCAGTAAGCTAAGCCACTCGTTAGCCGAGGCTGGTAAGCTGCCACGCAACAAGCCGCTAAGCTGCGTTTTTGCCTGTCGATAAGCCGATGACAAAAAGCGCCACCATTTATCTGTGCGGCCAATCAGCCCCTGGCGAATGCTAAGCAGGTCGGCGTCCAGTGCCTGGGCGATAAAGTGCTGCTCGAAGGTTGTTTGCAGTGTTTGCAAATTCGCCAAACAACGGAGGCCATTTTCAATGCGTTTTTGTTGTTCCTGCCAAAGCGGGTTGTCGACTTTAACATACTTTAGATCCGGCAACTCACTGAGCCAGCTTGCCGTGGCGATAAGCGGTGTGATGTCTTGTAAACGCTGTGGTGTGGCGAATTGCAGCTCTGTGCAAAGTGCCATGGCGTCAGTTTCAAGCTGGCTAAGTAGCTGGCTTGTCTCAGTGAGCGCCGAGGTTAACGCTTGTTGTAGCGCCGGCGAAAAATCAACGCGGCCAGACATCGAAAAAGGATGTGCGGCGGGTTCACCGATGCGGGCAATATGTTGGGCGATTTCGCTAACGCGTTTTCTGGCATCATGGTACTGCTCAGCGGTAAAGTGCTCGAAATAGCTAAAAGGTAAAACGGGCAGGGTGGTGTCGGGCTTGGTATTTTTTAGCTGTAATAAGGTACCCAGTGCCTCAATATAATTAATACCACTTAGTAAAATGGGTTTTCGGATTGCTTCTACATAGGCATCCAGCTGCTGTTTTGCCGCGCCAAGTTCATTAAATTCTTTTTCCCGGCTGGCGGTTTGCGGCCGACCTTGTTCCAGCGACTGCGAAATCGATCCTAATACCGCTTTTTTAGTGCTTTTATGGCTATGTAACTCCAGTACGGCGTAACCGAGATGCGTTTCATCCAAACGCTTTTTAACCACTTCCAGCGCCGCCATTTTTTGTGCGACAAACAGTACCTTTTTGCCTAATGCCACGGCCTCGGCAATGATGTTGGTGATGGTTTGGGATTTGCCGGTGCCAGGTGGCCCCTGAATAATCAGATCTGCACCCGATTTCATGGCTAAGATAGCTTCAATTTGGCTGGAGTCGGCATCTTTAACCAGATGCAATTTCTCCGGATGATTCAGATCGTCTGGGTTGATGTCGATCGTGTCAGTAAAACCATCGCGGAATAAACGGCAGATCAGTGGCAATTGCGAGGGCTTTCGGTGTTCCGGCCAGCTGCTGGGATCGAGATCGGTGTACATTTGGAATTTACCAAATGAAAACAAGCCTAAACCAATTTTATCCGGATGTACCCGCCACGAGGGCTGAGCTGCTACCGCATCTGACACGAGTTGATAGTAGTCGGCAACACGCATCTCATCAGTATAAGCCGGAAGCTGTAGTTTAAATTCAGTACGTAGTTTTGCGGCTAATGTTAGGTTAGAGCCCAGATCTTCCCCGGTGTAACGCAGTTTAAAGCTATCACGGGCAGAGGAGCGGATCAGTTCAACCGGCACCAGAATTAATGGCGCATAGCGGGAAACGGTGGCGTTGCCGGTATCCTGCCACTGCAAAAAGCCTAGTGCCAGATACAGCACTTCAATACCTTGTTCTTGCAGCAGCGTGTGGGCTTCAGTTTCCAGTTTAAGCAGGGCTTTATCTAATTTGGCGGGAACCAGGCCGGTTTGTAGGTATTTGTCGCTAAAGCGGGAGGCACCTTTCTTTTGTTCCAGGTATAAATCCAGCGGCGGTAATTCAGTATTATCGTCCGTTTGAAAGAAAGCGCCTTCGTCTTCGTCATCGGCAATTTTTTGTTGGTAAGCGTCTGGCAGTGGCAAAAAGCTCATAGTGCTTTCTTGCTCAACCAAAATTTCAAAAATTTGTGCTGATTGTTCGTCAATGATATCGAGCGACCGACTACCGCTGCGGTAATTTAGTTGCGGATTGGCTCTAAGGCCCATATCCAGTAGTTCTAGCCGCGCGCTTTCCAGTTGCTGCTCAACGATCATAAAAATCCCTCTTCAACGTTGCTGTGCCAGTTAATATTAGCGGTTTATTAATTGGCGATAAAAGCAACATATCATTTTTTGTACCAAAATCAACTTTAAGTATGCATAACCTTTTTAAAGCAGAGCTTGAGGGTATTTATAGGTTATTTATGGCGCTATTTAAACTTAAAGCGCTAAAACCTATAGAATATTTTAGGCGATTATATGCAGGCATTAGAGGCGGCAAGTGTATCGCAAGATATTGTGCCCTTTACGAAGTTATTCGCCACTCTGTTGAAAACGTCTGTTTAAACTTGATTTAGGTTTTTTCAGGCTCTGCCACTTGCGTGGTATTAGCAGGATCAGCCAGCGGGGCAAATTGCTGTTCGACTTTAGTAAGCGCCTGTGCGACCACTTTGGCCGGTTTGTGGCGCAGTGCCAGCATCAGTCCGGTTAGCATAATCAGCAGCACGCCTGCTCCCTGTAATACGCTTAACTGCTCGGCAAATAGCAGCCAGCCTGCGAGAATCACCGTTACCGGTTCAAGATAGGCTAGGGTGGCATAAACGCGCGTGGATAAATGCTGCAAGGCGACAATGGCGCAGTAAATTGCCAGAAAGCCGGGGAAGATACCGGCTAGTGCAATCCACAGCAGACTATCGCTGGTCGGCAGCGCCATACCACTTAGAAAAGGCAGTACGCAGCAAGCGCCGATCAGTAACTGATAAAAGGTACGTTGTAATTGCGAGTGGCCAGGCTGCGGCCGGCGGTTTAACAGCAAAAAGCCACTATAGGCCAGCAATGACAGTAGGCCAAACAGTAAGCCGGGCAATTGCGCCGCATCCAGCACCAGTTGAAATTGGAACTGCTGTAGCATGGCAAAACCCAAAAAGGATAGGGCGATAAGGCCAGTATCGGGTAAATCCAGCTTTTCCTGCAGCAGCCCGTGCGCCACGACAGCCGATAGCGGCGGCGCCAGATAAACCAGCATAATGGCATTGGCCAGGCTGATATATTGGATAGCACTAAGAAAGCACAGCATAAAGCTGGCCAATAGCACGCCGTTTAGCCCGATACGCCAGTCGGGTTTGGTTTTTAGCACCGCCAGCTTGCCGCTAGCCAGCAATAACAACAACAGGCACAGTGCGCCCACGGCCAAACGATAAAACGTCAGTTCGGCGGCAGCCAGGCCGCTTAGCCTGGCAATGACACCGCTACTGGCCATCGCCACTGCCGACACCAGCGCCAGCAGCATATATAAACCCATGACTTACCTCAAATAATAAAAGCAGCATACTCGATAAAATTATAACCTTTAGGGTTAACCTTTAGGGTCAGATCCTGAAGGTTAATTGTCAATCAGATACTTGCACAATATTTGCCTAACTCGCAGTATAGTGTCTACCGCTATTTTTGAATGCGTTAAAGGAGCCTGCTGTGCGATTGTCTGCTGCATTGTTGTTACTACTGGCGTTGCCACTGGCAGCCGAAACTTATTATCCGCCACCAGGGCAGTGGGCAACGGCAAGCCCGGCTTCACTGAATGTGCATGAACAAAAACTGGCGGACGCAGTAGCTTATGCTATTGCCAGTGAAAATCCGGCCTCTAAAGATCAGGCCATTGTGCAGGCGACGACCTTTGGTGCCAGAGAGCCCTATGATCAGATTATCGGCCCGATGGGCGTGCGCGCGGCAGCTAATGGCTTGATTATTTATCGGGGTAAGGTTATCGCCCAGTGGGGTGATGTGGATAGCGTTGATATGACCCATAGCATCGCTAAGACTTTCTTAACCACGGTAACCGGGCTCGCTTGGCAACGCGGGCTAATCCGCGATCTGCAGGATAGGGTAGCCCCTTATATGCCACATGGTGTTGACTTATATCAGGGCGAATATAATAGCCAAATTCGCTGGGATCATTTACTGCGGCAAACCAGTGACTGGCAGGGTACGCTCTGGGGTAAACCCGACTGGGCTGATCGACCAGAAGGCAAGACACCAGCAGACTGGCCAAACCGACCACTGCGAACGCCCGGTAGCCATTATAAATACAATGATGTGCGGATTAATTTGCTCGCCCTTTCAACCCTTTATGTTTGGCGTAAGCCACTGCCTGAAGTATTAAACGAGCAGATTATGCAGCCAATAGGGGCGTCTTCAACCTGGCGTTGGTATGGTTACGATAACAGTTGGATTGAACTTGATGGCCAGCGTATCCAGTCGGTATCGGGTGGTGGGCATTGGGGAGGTGGTATTTTTATTAATGCCTGGGATCTGGCGCGTTTTGGTTATCTGTTTTTACGTGACGGGCAATGGAAAAATCAGCAATTGGTGAGCCGTGAATGGATTAACCTCGCCAGTACCGCTGGCGTAAACCCTGAATATGGTTTTGCAAATTGGTTTTTAAACCCGGGGCGTAAAGCACTGCCGAGCGCACCCGAGACGGCGATAACCTTTCAAGGTGCCGGACGTAATATTATCTATCTCGACCGTGAGCATGATTTGTTGCTGGTTGCGCGCTGGATAGGTAATGGCGAGGAGCTGGATCAACTGGTTGCGAAGGTGTTGGCAGCCTTGCCAAAAAGTTAAGCACCTTAGGCGGAGATCCTAAAGGTTTATAGGCTGAACTATTTTTAATAGAGCATTGTATTTAAAGAACTCTCTAACTTAAGATGGCATTTAACCGTAATTGGAACACCGTACAAGGATCGTTAATGAAGGCTATTTTTTTACTGTTATTCGCTATTTGCGTTATTACACCCGCCTTGGCAGAAACCAAAATACAAAACCCGAAAAGTTGTTTCAGAGGCGCCTTTGCCAGCCATGCTTCTTGGCTTGAAATGCTGAGTAAAAACCGTAAAGACTTTTCAGCAGAACGGTTTTTGCAGCAGTTCCCTGAAAGTGTTTTTGACCAGAAAAAAGCCTCGCTTGATTGTGTCGACTTTACCTATCAGGTTGATGGTTTAACGATAGAAGGGTTTTACGTCAAGCCCAAGCACGCAAACCCCGGGGCGTTGCCAGTAATCATTTTTAACCGTGGCGGTAACGCGGGTTTTGGTAAGGTGATGTTCGGTACCAAAATGGCGCTTATTGCTGATATTGCCGCGCAGGGCTATTTGGTTATCGGCAGCCAGTATCGTGGTGCTAGTAAGGATTTTATTGCAAATAACGGTGAAGATGAGTTTGGTGGGCGCGACGTGAATGATGTATTGGCGCTGCCAGCTCTGTTAACTGAGATCCCCGAGGCTGATCCGACAAAAATCGCCTTACTGGGTTGGAGTCGGGGCGTAATGCAATCGTACTTAGTTGCTAAGCAGTTGCCGGAGATTAGAACCATTATCAGTATTGCGGGTAATGCTGATGTGCGTGATGCACTTAAGTGGCGACCTGCGATGGAGCGGGTATATACCGCTAGGATCCCTGATTATGAGCAAAACAAAGCGGCTGAACTCTCGAAACGCTCAGTCGTTGATTGGTTGGATGAGTTACCAAACCGCCCGATATTATTGATTCATGGCAGCGCTGACAAGCAGGTTAATGTTGAGCAATCCCGCCTATTATCTGCCAGGCTCACTGAGAGGCAGCACCAGCATAAATTAGTGATTTATCAAAATGATGATCATGGTCTTAGCAAAAACCAGCAACGCTTGCTAGCTCAAATCAGTGATTGGTTAACAGCACATATGTAACACGGATTATCACTAAGTAGAGAGGTGAAACTTAACGCCTTCAGCCTCGGAATCAGTTTCGCCATATTTACCTTTACCTTCGGAGTGAGATGCTGAGGGTTCTTTTGAATTTTATCTGGAGTTTTGATCCAAAAGGTGTACTATGTACCTTGTTTGGCTTGCAAGGAGGTAGGTTTTGACATGGCATGCTATCGAGTTTATTGAAACATCGTTGTTTACTAAGCAGATCAAGCAACTTGCTTCAGATGACGAGCTTAGAGTGCTTCAGGAAGAGCTGATAGCTCAACCGATGAAAGGCGATTTGATTTCTGGTACCGGTGGGCTGCGTAAAATCAGAATGGCAACGGATAACCAAGGTAAAAGTAGTAGTGCCAGAGTGATCTATTTTTTAGCTACAGCTGAGGTTATCTACTTGCTACTGGCCTATGCGAAGAATGAAAAAGAGAGCCTTACCGCAGCGGAAAAGGTGGAATTGAAGCAGTTAACCCGGTTACTTAAAGGCGAGGGGTAGTATGAGTATCTTTAATGAACTAAAGGATTCGCTGACTGAGGCAGTAGATATAAAGCAAGGCCACAAACAGGCGAGCCGGTTGACCCGCTATGAAGTGGCAGATGTTAAGGCTTTGCGTGAGAGTCTTGCTATCACTCAGGCGCAATTAGCACAGGCACTCGGTACCAGCGTTGATACCATTAAAAGCTGGGAGAGCAAGCGGCGTAATCCAACGGGTTTGGCGGCGAAAGTGCTGGCGACTATTCATGATAACCCGGAGTTTTATCGCCAACTGGCGGAGCATTAAATTTTTTAAACCTTCGGTACCAACTCACGAAGGTGCTTAACTATCTCACCCCGCTTTCACATCCCTTTCACACCCCGATAGCTAGGCTTCGCTGACATTATCAACGAAGAGGTAGCACCATGGCATATCATCTAAAAAGCCGGATTGAGCTTTGTGGTGTCAGTCAAACGTTTAGCCAGAACGCCCAGCAAGTGCAGTTATTTCAGGATTTAACACTCACCATCGTTCAGGGCCATTCTTATGCTATTACCGGTCCATCAGGATCGGGTAAATCCAGCTTATTGATGCTGCTGTCTGGTTTAGCGCAGCCCAGTACCGGGCAAGGCTATTGGCTGGAGAATGACAGCCGCCGGCCATTGTCCGGGCTTGCAAAAGAAATTGGTTATATCTTTCAACAGTTTCATTTACTGCCTGAATTAACAGCCCTGCATAATGTGGCGCTGCCGCTGAAGCTGCGCGGTGTCAAAAATGCTGAGTCGCTGGCAAAAAGCTGGTTGGAGAAAGTCGGCTTGGGTCATCGTTTACAGCATAAACCGGCGCAGCTTAGTGGCGGAGAGCAGCAGCGTACCGCGATCGCCCGGGCCTTGGTGTTTTCGCCGAAATTTATTTTTGCCGATGACCCCGAAGGTTACGTCAATTAGCTTGACTGCCGCCGCGTACAGCTACCTTTCCATCTGGAAATAACCTGATTCTGTAGCCACAGCCTCGTTATTCAAAGCTCGGATTTTTTCTGCCTGAGTACGACGTAACCCCTGTAGCTTCTGACCAGATTTAATAATCGAAACTGCTGTATTTAATTGAGTGTCTCGCCCAGCCACTAAATCTTCTTCAGTTTGTTGTACAAGTAAATCAGGCAGAACGCCATATCGCTGCATCTGCGTACCATCTGGGTAATAAACCCCGAGCCCACTAAAATAAAGCTGATAATCCCCCGGGACGGTCACATAGGTAACATCTCCATTTGCCCCGGCGGTATTGTTACCAAGCAACAAAGTATTCGGATACTGCTGTAACTGCATCAAGTTGGTTTCTGACTGACTCATACTCCAGGCATTCATTAAAGCAATGACGGGCTTTTGCTCTGCTTTGCCAAAAGGCCACCAGCTACCAGTTTTACTGTCATAAAAACGGTGAAAGGCACCTGGCTGCCCTTTCGAAGGACGGACAAAACTCAAGGCAGAAGTACGACCTTTTAACAGATGACGCATCAGCTTAGAAAAAGTACCAGAATCGACCGGGTAGCCCCGAAGATCCAAAATTAGAGCATCTGCTTGCTGATACAAGCTATACGCCTCTGTAAATTCTTTTAGACTCATTGCATATATTTTTAGGTAAGCCACTCGCTCATCGAACCACTGATGCTTTGGTAGCTGGATAGATCGCGACAATGACTTAGTTGCCAGTTGGCTGTGCAGGTATGTCGGTACAGTCACATCAAAAGTAAGTTCTCCCCGACGAACTGTCATTGAAATTTCGGACGAGTCAGTGCGCTGTAAGTACCACCCTAAATAGTGCGAGTACAAGGGGTCACCAGAAGCCGGAATAACAGGCAGCATTGTGTCTAGCCAGATTTCTGTTGGCTGCTGTTGATAGGTTAATATCTCATCACCTGGCTGTAACGAATTGTCCGCTATCAGATAGCTATTTTGCACCAGCACTTTACCTTCGAGTACCACAAACTGGGCCGGAAGGAAAAATCGACCTGGTATTTGCATCCTATTGTCGCGTCGCATAATGGCATGGCCATCCTGCACTGCAGCAGTCAGCCGATGCAAGGCATAACGGTATGATGGCGTATCGTGGACCTGTGCGAAAACAGGTACAAGCTCATGAAATCGACTCGTCCACGCTGTATCCATCTGGTATCGATAGGGAAAAAAATAATGAATGACATTCCAGTACCTAAATAACGCAAGCCAGACCAGATGTTGTTGCTCCGCCTTGAAGTCAGAGTAATTGGGTTCATGGTAAGACTGATAAACGGGCGCCCAGCGATCATAACGATAATAGTAGGGCCTTCTGACTGGGTTATTGGCAAGCGCAGCCAGTGCTTGTTGCCAATTAGTTGACAAAGGCACCTCGTGCATCGATTGATTCCGAAATAGCTGCCAGGCTGCTCCCGTTGGTTTTTTATTCTCAGGCCAATTAGGCAAAGCCTCCAGCCAGTTCGTTATCAAGACTGACATGCTTTGCTTCATGCTCGACTGCTGAGCCAGCAAATCAAAAAGTTCAGCATCCATATCCAATTCGCCAGCATTTACTGCTGGGTGATAATACTTTACCCATCCCCAAGCTAGGGATAGTTGCAAAAGCTCTTCAGTATTATAGTGTTTGTATTTTGGCTCATGCTTATACATACCTGCATAAACCTCAATGTGGAATAAAGGCGCAATCAAGAAGAGCATTATAGATAGAACTTTTGAATGATTTAATGACATTAAATAAACACCATAATTGAATTAGTATAAGTGGCTAGACTGCAACTCGATGACTCTATCAACTGAAGAAATGGTTTCGGGTCGGTGGGCTATTACTACTCGGGTGATATTCAGTTCCTGAATGGCTTTACTTACAAAAGATTCAGTTTTGGTATCAAGGTGACTTGTTGCTTCATCCATGAACAGAATTTGTGGTTGACGGTAAAGCGCTCTTGCCAACAGAATACGTTGTTTCTGACCGCCAGATAAAGCGGAACCCATATCGCCAATCAGACTGTTGTAGCCCATTGGCATTTGTTCTATATCCTTATTTACTGCAGCCATTTTGGCGCACTCGAACACCCGTCTCATATCGAATTGCTCTTCAAAAAAGACAATATTGTCGCGGATAGAACCAGATAATAGCTGATCATCCTGCATCACGGCGGCAATTTGCTGTCTATAATTGGACAGCCCAAGTTGCTGAAGTGGCACACCATCGATCAGGACTACACCTTGCTCCGATTGCAGCAAGCCCAGCATTACTTTCATCAGCGTGGTTTTACCACAGCCGGATGGGCCAACTAGAGCCACTGATTCACCTGGTTCAATGGTGAGGTTGATATTCTGCAGCACTGGTTTGGTCACATCGCTGTACGAGAAGTGGATGTCACGTAATTCTAACTTACCCATAAGCTGAGATTTTTCACGCTCCTGCTCTGGATGGACTTGCTCTTTTTCTGTTAGCGCAATATCACCAAGTCGCTCGAAATGCAGACTAAGCATGCGAAATTGGATCAGCTTTTCAATCAAATTTGCCATTCGATCCATAAATTGTCTTTTATATGCCATAAATGCAAATAGCATACCTGTACTAAAGCCACCGGCTACAACCATTCGAGCTGCAAGATAAACTACCAAAATATTCTCAAAGCCAAATATTAGACGATTAACTGTTTGATAAGAAATATTGAAGATCCCAAGACGAATAGATTGATTATTAGCATCAATAAAATGGTTGAGCCACACACCTTCACGTTTGGCTTCTGAGCCAAACAGCTTTATGGTCTGAATTCCACGAACCGTTTCCATAAAATTTGAGTTTTCTTTCGCTTGCGATATAATTTCTTGCTCAGAAACTGAACGCAAAGATTTGTACATTGCAAGTCTGAAAATTGTATACAGTAGAACAGCTACAACTACTACAACACTTAAAGTTGGGCTATAAAAAAGAATCATTGCTAGAATAGCAATAGCCATTAAGCCGTCTATAAGAGCTTCTACTACACCAGTAGTAAGAAGCTCACGTACTTGTCTTAATGACCCAAATCTAGAAACAATATCACCAATATGACGCTTCTCAAAATATTTGCTTGGCAGCCTTATTAAATGATGGAATAAATTACTACCCATCTGTATATGTAAAGTACTGCCAAAGTGCAGAAGAACGATACCTCTTACTGCGCTAGTAACGACTTCAAATATCAATACCAATGAAAAGCCAATCGCAAGAACGATTAGAAAGTTCATGTCATTCGTTAATAACACGTCATCGATAACCACTTGGATGTAATAAGGCGAAATCAGGATAAAAAGTTGTAACATCATAGAGAGGATAAAAATTTGAAATAACGTGCGTTTAAAACCTATTATTTTTGTCCAGAAATCAGATAATCCGAGCTTAACTTTATTTCCCTTTAACTTGAAATCGTTTGTTGGTATTAACTCGAGTGCAAAACCCGTAAAATGTTTACTAGCTTCAGAAAAAGTCAAAACACGAACCCCACCAGCAGGGTCATGAATAATTAACTTTCCCTTGTGAACTGATTTAAGTACAACAAAGTGGCTCATATCCCAGTGTAAAATTGACGGGTTCTTTAACGCAGAGAGATCCTCCATCTCGATCCTTAAAGGCCTCGAAGTCAAGTGAATTTTCTCTGCAAATCGCATCAAGTCACGAAGAGTGCAGCCTTCAATTGATAAAGAGAACTTTTGTCGCAATTCTGACATACTACTATTATACCCATAATATGCTGCAACCATCGATAAACATGCTAAACCACATTCAGCAGCTTCAGTCTGATGTGTCATAGTAAGCTTGTTACGGTCTTTCTTAAAAAAATTATATACACCTGAATGCATCAGAGCATGCCTCTTAAACTCAAAATCGGCTCGAAAAGCCATTGCATGAGCGAACGTTCATCTAACATAACGTCAGCATCAATTTCCATACCAAGTCGAATATCGTATGTCCTACCATAAGCAAAGACTCTGCTATCATCCAACTTAATTATCACGCGGTATGAAAGCTCAGGAATGGATACATCAAAATGATGGTCATAGTTAGTTGCAACATCTGCAACTTCGACTACAGAGCCACTCAATGAACCGAATCTTTGATATGGGAAAGCTCTAACCCTTACACGAACACCCTGACCAACTTGCATAAACCCAATCGAAGAAGTTGGTACATATACAATCCCATGTAAATTAGGGTCAGGTGGTAATATATTTAGCAGTACACTTCCTTGATTTACCATATTACCTTCAGCAAAAGTGATATTAGTTATATTTCCTGCTCTGGGTGCAGTCACTAAGTTTTCGGAAGAGAATTTTGCAGATGCCAATTGGTTTCTTACATCATGCAAACGGTTCTGCAAATCTGTTATACGTCTGTTGGATTCTAATATATTAATTTCTTTTTGATTTTTTCTATCCGAAAGCTGTCTAGTCAAAGACAAAATCTGTGAGTCTACAGCTATTCCGGTTTGATAAAGAGAAAGAAGTCCATATCTCTGCACGCTAAGATCAAGCCTAGAAACATGACCTTTTTCAGCTAAATTCTCAAAGTCATTTACTACTTCTTCATTTATTTTAACTCTAGTTAAAAATAGATTCTGCTGTGATCTTAAAGTAGATATTTCTTCATTAAGCAGATCGATGTCATATTCAATTTGTGATAGAAGATTATTAAGCAGTGTATTTTCAGATTCAAGTTGTTCTCTGATGTTAATAATTATCGATTCCAGGTTTGAAGTAATAACTTCGTGGTATTTGGATAAATTTCCCATGGAAGTATTTTCTACAACTCTAAACAGTTGCTGTCCTTCTGTTACAAACTCTCCTTCCGATACATAAATATCACTTAAAATACCGCTCATTTGCGTGTGAATTTTTGTATAACCACCAAATGGGAAAACGTAACCATGTACAGTTGCCTTTTTAGTGTGGGAGCTGCTAATTAAGTATAAGGAAACTGTCAATACTACAAATAGTATTATATAAGTCAAAATCGACAAAGGAATAAGCTGTGTAATGCTCACATCACCTGATAGTTTATTACTACTATCTAGAGACTCTTTCCTAAATAAACTCATTACTAAAAAATATCCGGATTTTTAATGATGAAAATGTAGGATCTTCTCATTAGATCATAAACTAAAAACTCGTGCTCTCTGCTTTTTTGTTTGAAAACTCTATTGCATGACATATGAATAAAAGAAGAAATTATATTATTTAAATCGATACTTAGAAGTTTTTCTTTATGAAAGTTGTTGTAAGAGTAAACTGAGTTCTCTATGTTTTTCGCATATGAATCCGTTATGTTTTTCACAATAGATTTCTTTTCTTTATCATCTTGCTTGGCTTTTAGATCAAGCAAATCAGAAGATATTTCTAGTCTACATTTTTTAAATACAATCCCAAACTGTTTTCTATTGTCTTTGCTATCATCAAACTCAAGTGAAAAACCGTGTCTTAATTTTGAAATTAAATCAAGGCTAGCCTCAAAATTTAAACCGAATGACTTTAACATTGAATCTATTAATGATATTAAACATCTCAATCTAAAATAGTCGCCGAAGGACTGGGATGCACTCACAATAGATAGAGCAGCATTACTATCATGCATAAATATTTTTTCAGCATGTTCTATAGCATATACCCCCCCATATCGTTCAATCTCTCTTTCATAGGTAAAGAATTCTATTCTAGATATTATTCTTGATTCAATTTCTTCTCGAAAAAATGAATTGAATATTTTAATGATATGCATTATATGATCTTCATCTCTAACTTTGAACCTAACTCTAACATGCTTTTCATTGTCGTAATATCTTACGTAGAACCATAACAAAAAATAATTATTTTTACCTAAGTTTAAAATAATCTCTGGAAGATGGCAGCCGATAATGTCTTCAATAATATTTTCAGATGCATATAGTTTCAGACTTATCCATTCAGAACCCAAGGTTTTATATCTATCTTTAGAGTGTGAAGAAAATATTTTATTTCCATTTGTATAGCTTAACTTGTAAACATTTGAATCATTAACGATTGGTATTATTATTTCATGTGAGTATCTTTCATGATTTGATTTTACAGCTGGACCTAGCGACATATCAAGTGATTCAGCAAACCTAACTTTATTTTTACCTTTTATTTCAGATATTAAAACAGGTATTAGGTTTTTATTGTAGATGTCAATAGTTAACATATTATCGCCAGTGCCGACACATATATGTTGGTCGATACCATATTTTTTTATTAAACTTGAAATATCACCAAACTTATGATAGGTATCTATAATTTCTTGCGTATCTAACAGCCAATGCTTAGGTGATAGAATAATATTTCTGAATACTATTCTTGGTATGACATTTTTATCTGAAAATGATTCAGGTATTTTCACTGCTGGTACTCTAGATGATTGGTTCTGTATCATGCATAGAAATCGATATATACCAATGCTATCGTTATTAAAATTATGTGCGACTGAAAGTCTTGGTATAACTTCTTTATCTAGCTTTCTTGACCATAGTTTAACGATGCCATCTCTAATAAAAACATAAATATCTGACAGTTTCAGGCTATGCTCCCCATCGGCGCCTTGAGATGAAAGTATATTTATTGAGTAATCTCTAAGTTTCGGTCTACATACAATGTTCCCAACTTTACCACCCGGAAGGTGAACTACTTCAGCGTAGACTACGTCTTGAGTATTATTAGATTCATTATCTAAATGACTTCTTAAACTTTTTGAGAGTGAATCATCTAAGTAGCAAAATCTTCCAATTAGATTTGCTGCTGAAGGGCCATAAAAGCCATGTAATTTTACCATTCTTTTGTCATCACCGTATATAGATACCATTGCTGCAAAAGATCTTGGTAAAAGCGAATTTGATAAGTGTATTTTACTGAAATCGATTAGTGTTTCTAAATCAATATCATCTTTATGATCAGGTGTTATCTTAGCTATAAATTCATTTAAGTTAAATTTAGTGTTACTATTTATTTTTCCGAGGTATGTCCCAGCTAATAAATCAGAACTGTTATGTGCATTTAGTGTTTGCGATATTCCAAACTCATCATTAAGAGCTTCGAGTATTGGAATAAATCTTCCCTCAAATTTAGAATTAAAGTTTTTAATAAATTGCTCTAACTCGCTATCTTTCCCGGGGAAAAAATGCTCAATAAACGGAATGGATTCTATCAAATTCATAACAGTTACGTCGCTAATAGCAAATTTTTTACTATCTAAAAAAGAGTCTACTTGAAAAAAATCTTTATGTTTAACATCAATTACTCCCTCAACCTCTTTTTTTAGTCTTGCTAAGTCATTATGACCAAATTTCTTATCTTTATTCTCGTTGAGTGAAAATAATAAATTATTTAATTTTTTATATAGGAAATCATGAGGAAGTAGTTTGCAAATTTTTTCAATGAAATCTACATCAGGTTTTTCTGATTGTATTGGAAGTTCTAGATTTGAAAGCAACACTTTTTCTTTTACCAAATCAAAAATATATTTTTTAATATTGCTGTAACTTTCTGATGGAAATTTATTTTTAAGGGAAATTTGTAGTTCAGTAAAAGTCACTTCCTTTTCTTGAAAGTCAAGTATGCATTCTAATGCGATATCAATATCCACGCTACTTACATGATATTTTTTTGTGGATGAATTTGACATGTAATCAATGTAAAAACCTTTATTATTCCTTATAATAAGCGTGTCATTTACATGTAACTTTAGACTAGGAAGGTAATCAATGTTACTTTCAATTCTTTCTTTTATTATATTAAGCACGGAGAAGCATAACCTGAACGATTTACTAAAAGTTATTGGCTCAACGATTTCTATATTTTCATTCTCAGATATATTCATATAACCTACTCCAGAGAAACCTCCAAAAGGGGTAGATCTACTTGCCATCCTTAAGTAATATTTAATAAATGAATTTATCAATTTATCATCACGAATTCCGTCTGGGCTTTTAATTTGCTCTTCAATTCTTTCATATAAAGAACTGCTAGCTATATAAATTGCTTCTCTGACACTTAACAAATTAAACTGTGATTTAATAAATTCAGATACTTCATTTTTCCCGTGTGGTATTTTTTTTATGCTTTCAATTGAAAAGGCTGGAATTCTCAACACGCAAAAACCGCTATGACGCAACTTCGTTTTCATTATCATCTCATTTTAATAGTATTAAATCTAACCAATCCTTCTTCGACTCTTTTAAAGCAAGTATTGCCAAACCAATGCCTGCGAGCCCCTCAAGAAGACCTAGACGCATTACGTTATCATTACTATGGAATTTTAAAGCGTCGATACCCCTCTCTTCATAGGCCCTAGAAAGCTCTCCAAACCATCTATCCTCAGCCTGTTGGCATATTACTGATGGTGAAATTTCGTTAATCAGATTGTAAATTAACGCAACACCCACACTTCCATGGCATAAGGGGGCATCCACTACAAATGATGTATTTAAAGTTCTTACAGTAGTTTTATGAGCTGTTTTCAATGCTTCAGACTTTATATATTCATCATTTAATATAAAACCAGCACGTAGAAAATTATATGATAATGAAAGATCTCCATAACACCAAGCTAGTCTATTAACACCCTGGTCATCAAGACTGCTTGGATAGTCATAATACTTACCTTCAACTTTAATTTTTTCGTAAAAACTGTATGATTCTTTTATTAATTTTTTACTTTTTTCTTCATACTCCTCTATAGAACAATAATTAAGTAACGAAACAAAAGCTCCTACATTGCCATGAGCTAACCCAAGGTCAATATCTGTGGTGAGGTTGTTGCTTTTTCTCAGGTAAGACGTGAGTTCTGTTTCCCAATAACAATAACCATCTGAGTGCCTTATCGATTTCTCAACTAATTTTTCATGTATTTTATTGTATAAATAATTTGATTTATCTTTACGAGCTCTTCTTGCTCCATATACGGATATACCAACCAATCCGTTTATATATTCGTAATCAAGCTCTTTTTGTTCAATAAACTTAGTTAAGTGATCGTCTGTGTTGACATTGAAACCGTAATCATACTGATCAAATTTTTCAGTCAAATACTCTATCAGCCAAGCCACACCTGAAATTCCATTTAATAAGCTTGGTTGATTACTCAATATATTACATCTATCAATTACATTGTTGATTCCATCTTGTACTTTATTTTTTATGAAGCAGTCAAAGTTCCCTTCAAATCTATTTGCTAAGTAAAGTAATACTCCGCTAACCCCACTACCTATCCCAATGTTTTTTTTAGCCCACTCATCACAATTTAGCTCTCTCATTAGTATTTCATCTATACTAATCAAAATTTTTTCGTAATTCACATCAAACCCTTTAAATAAAAATTAAGAAAATAAAATACTTGTTGGAAATTTCAAATATTACTTGAGTGATACATTGGTTGTTCTTTTTTTGATAAATATCGATTTCGAGTTAATATTTTTCTTAATGCAGAATTATTAATTTTAATAAATATATTACTGATGCGATATTTAACAATCAAAATATAAAATTCAGTATTTAATGCTCGTGGTTAAAAACTAAAAATATTTATTGTGTTACGGGCTAATAGACTATTTTCATCTGAAATATTTAAAATATGTAATTGTAATTTAAAACTTATTTTCCTTAATTTTATTGATAGAAACTTTCATAGAAACCATTCATGACAATTGATTGTATAATTTATGTTCATATTTAGTTTGATAAATAATGCCCGATACCGACCCGGGCATTATTTAGAAAACTTTACTACTGTAACTCTTCCTGACTATCGCAACCTGTTGTGCAACAACCTGATGTCTGACAAAAGGCAACACTACAGAACCACGTTTGCGAGCCTCCAGCTATCGCATCTGTTTGATTTACATCTATTTCTTTACTATTAAGAGATAAATTTATTAGCTCTTTTTTTTCTAATTTAAGCATTGTAACTTCCTTTTATTTAATTAAATTTAATGGTTATCAATTTAGAATTTCTGGGTTAGGACATTCACAACCCGTGCTTTGACATTGCCATACACTACAGAACCATGTTACAGAACCACCAGCAATCTGATCTGTTAAATCCTGATTAACTTCTTTCTCATCTAGTGAGAGATTGATCAATACTTTCTTATTTAGTGTTATCACAATACGCTCCTTTTTGCTGCAATAGATAATGGTTGTGCCTAAAAGAAAATTTTAGTGCACTTTTTTTATAGATTTAGTTAACTAAAAAGTCAAATTTTATTTGGTTTATTTCAGTAATTCTCGGCAAACTGCCGCGAGGCTGGATTATGTGGCATGCTAATCCCTTGACAAAACCTTGAATTTCTGGTTGGTCACCACCTTAGTCTGTGGTTGCTTTTCTTTCACGCAGACGAAAACCTACGTAAAGGAGCGCATGCTTTCAGGTGAGCATTCTCAATCTTTTTTGACCGGTTTCAGGATGATGTGCTCATTACTTTTGTCCAGCAACTAGGCCATCAGCCAGTGCCGATCAGGGATTATGAAGCATTGGCATAATACCCTGACTTGCTCCCGGCGCCTGTCAAGCTAGTTGTCGCCTGAGTTATGTTTAATTAAGCGGCCTCTAGCTGCTTTTCTTTTGCCACTTTTACGTGAGGGGTAAGGTTATCGCCCAGTGGGGTGATGTGGATAGCGTTGATATGACCCATAGCATCGCTAAGACTTTCTTAACCACGCTAACCGGGCTCGCCTGGCAGCGTGGGCTAATCCGTGATTTGCAGGATAGGGTAGCCCCTTACATGCCACATGGTGTTGACTTATATCAGGGCGAACATAATAGCCAAATTCGCTGGGATCATTTACTGCGGCAAACCAGTGACTGGCAGGGTATGCTCTGGGGCAAACCCGATTGGGCAGACAGGCCAGAAGGCAAGACACCGGCAGATTGGCCAAGCCGACCACTGCGAACGCCCGGTAGCCACTATAAATACAATGATGTGCGGGTTAATTTGCTTGCACTTTCAACCCTTTATGTTTGGCGTAAGCCACTGCCTGAAGTATTAAACGAGCAGATTATGCAGCCAATAGGGGCGTCTTCAACCTGGCGTTGGTATGGTTACGATAACAGCTGGATTGAACTTGATGGCCAGCGTATCCAGTCGGTATCGGGTGGTGGGCATTGGGGAGGTGGTATTTTTATTAATGCCTGGGATCTGGCGCGTTTTGGTTATCTGTTTTTACGCGAGGGGCAATGGCAAAATCAGCAATTGGTGAGCCGTGAATGGATTAACCTGGCCAGTACTGCGGGTGTGAACCCTGAATATGGTTTTGCAAATTGGTTTTTAAACCCAGGGCGTAAAGCACTGCCGAGCGCACCCGAGACGGCGATAACCTTTCAAGGTGCCGGACGCAATATTATCTATCTCGACCGTGAGCATGATTTGTTGCTGGTTGCGCGCTGGATAGGTAATGGCGAGGAGCTGGATCAACTCGTTGCGAAGGTGTTGGCAGCCTTGCCAAAGAGTTAGGAGGGAGTTCCTGACTATTCTGTTGCAGCATATATATAAACAGCAGGAGCAAGTTAAAAATTGCCAAACCACCTGCTATTTGCATAAACTCTGCGTATGAACGTAATGTTAAGGGATAGTTTTGAATATATGACAACGGAAGTTACGCTCAATGAGCCAGCCATAAGTGCCGGCAGTAAGCTGTTGCAAATCCTTGTTGTTTCATCACTTATTTTGGTGGCAACGTTTTTTGGTTATAAGTATTTGCCAGTATTAATGAGCTCTCAGATTCGTGACAATGGCAAACTGGTGGCGCTGATAGTATGTGGGCCTGTTTTAGCGCTTTATTCTGCTATTACCATAGGTATTCGCCAACCAAAGCAATTTAGCGTGAGTGCAGAGGGTATTGCTTTAGGCAATGCTATTGCTGGTAAAGATTTCTACCCGTGGCATGATGTTTCTGAGTTTACCTTATGCTCTAACACAAAACGCTTAAGGTTACGGGTTGATCGTGTGGAGCTTAAAGAAACACTTAACTTGAAAAAGTTTGGCGTTAGCCAACAGCAATTTGAGCAAATACAGAAATTTGCCTCTGATAAGATGGGTTGAGCGTGGTTTACGGGCGCAATGAAGCTTAAATGGCTGCGCTTGGTCAATAAAATATTGGATTTAAAGAACTTTCTGATTTAAGGTTATGTTTAACCATAATTGGAACACCGTACAAGGATCGTTAATGAAGGCTATTTTTTTACTGTTATTCGCTATTTGCGTTATTACACCCGCCTTGGCAGAAACCAAAATACAAAACCCGAAAAGTTGTTTCAGAGGCGCCTTTGCCAGCCATGCTTCTTGGCTTGAAATGCTGAGTAAAAACCGTAAAGACTTTTCAGCAGAACGGTTTTTGCAGCAGTTCCCTGAAAGTGTTTTTGACCAGAAAAAAGCCTCGCTTGATTGTGTCGACTTTACCTATCAGGTTGATGGTTTAACGATAGAAGGGTTTTACGTCAAGCCCAAGCACGCAAACCCCGGGGCGTTGCCAGTAATCATTTTTAACCGTGGCGGTAACGCGGGTTTTGGTAAGGTGATGTTCGGTACCAAAATGGCGCTTATTGCTGATATTGCCGCGCAGGGCTATTTGGTTATCGGCAGCCAGTATCGTGGTGCTAGTAAGGATTTTATTGCAAATAACGGTGAAGATGAGTTTGGTGGGCGCGACGTGAATGATGTATTGGCGCTGCCAGCTCTGTTAACTGAGATCCCCGAGGCTGATCCGACAAAAATCGCCTTACTGGGTTGGAGTCGGGGCGTAATGCAATCGTACTTAGTTGCTAAGCAGTTGCCGGAGATTAGAACCATTATCAGTATTGCGGGTAATGCTGATGTGCGTGATGCACTTAAGTGGCGACCTGCGATGGAGCGGGTATATACCGCTAGGATCCCTGATTATGAGCAAAACAAAGCGGCTGAACTCTCGAAACGCTCAGTCGTTGATTGGTTGGATGAGTTACCAAACCGCCCGATATTATTGATTCATGGCAGCGCTGACAAGCAGGTTAATGTTGAGCAATCCCGCCTATTATCTGCCAGGCTCACTGAGAGGCAGCACCAGCATAAATTAGTGATTTATCAAAATGATGATCATGGTCTTAGCAAAAACCAGCAACGCTTGCTAGCTCAAATCAGTGATTGGTTAACAGCACATATGTAACACGGATTATCACTAAGTAGAGAGGTGAAACTTAACGCCTTCAGCCTCGGAATCAGTTTCGCCATATTTACCTTTACCTTCGGAGTGAGATGCTGAGGGTTCTTTTGAATTTTATCTGGAGTTTTGATCCAAAAGGTGTACTATGTACCTTGTTTGGCTTGCAAGGAGGTAGGTTTTGACATGGCATGCTATCGAGTTTATTGAAACATCGTTGTTTACTAAGCAGATCAAGCAACTTGCTTCAGATGACGAGCTTAGAGTGCTTCAGGAAGAGCTGATAGCTCAACCGATGAAAGGCGATTTGATTTCTGGTACCGGTGGGCTGCGTAAAATCAGAATGGCAACGGATAACCAAGGTAAAAGTAGTAGTGCCAGAGTGATCTATTTTTTAGCTACAGCTGAGGTTATCTACTTGCTACTGGCCTATGCGAAGAATGAAAAAGAGAGCCTTACCGCAGCGGAAAAGGTGGAATTGAAGCAGTTAACCCGGTTACTTAAAGGCGAGGGGTAGTATGAGTATCTTTAATGAACTAAAGGATTCGCTGACTGAGGCAGTAGATATAAAGCAAGGCCACAAACAGGCGAGCCGGTTGACCCGCTATGAAGTGGCAGATGTTAAGGCTTTGCGTGAGAGTCTTGCTATCACTCAGGCGCAATTAGCACAGGCACTCGGTACCAGCGTTGATACCATTAAAAGCTGGGAGAGCAAGCGGCGTAATCCAACGGGTTTGGCGGCGAAAGTGCTGGCGACTATTCATGATAACCCGGAGTTTTATCGCCAACTGGCGGAGCATTAAATTTTTTAAACCTTCGGTACCAACTCACGAAGGTGCTTAACTATCTCACCCCGCTTTCACATCCCTTTCACACCCCGATAGCTAGGCTTCGCTGACATTATCAACGAAGAGGTTGCGTATTTCGGTTTGTCCGGCCACCTGTTCCGGTTTCATCCGGCCAGCATGATCTGACCTTCGTTTATCCTCTCTTTTTACCCGACTTCTTCACCCTGAACCAGTGTTTTTTTACGTTGTGACTCACCTGTTAATTCCAGTCGGTGGGCGTTGTGGATCACTCTATCTAACAGCGCATCTGCAACAGTTGGATTATCCATTAATCGTAAGCGTCCGGCGATCACAGGTATGTGTTCTAATTTAAGTGTCCACTTAATTTTTAGTGGACACTTATTATCTTAAATGGCGTCACCTGGCTGTGTGGTTAAATCGATATTCCAAGGTAACAATTCATCAACACGATTAATGGGATGATTGCCGATACGCTTGAGTACCGTTGTCAGGTAGACCTTGGGATTGATGTCATTGAGTTTAGCGGTGCCGAGGATTGAATACAGCACGGCAGCCCGCTCTCCACCGGCGACGGAGCCTGCAAACAGGTAATTCTTTCTGCCCAATGCAATAGGCCGTAATGACCGCTCTGCGCTATTGTTATCTATCTCGGCATAGCCATTATCCACATACGCCACCAGCGCGTCCCATTGTTTCAGCGCATAGTGGATAGCCTTGGATAACGGCGAGCCTTTGGATAAGGTACGCAAGGTTGCCTGTAACCACGTGTTGAAGCGCTCAAGGATGGGCTTGGCGTATAGAGCCCGGGTATGTTGTCGCTCATCTGGTGGCTGACCACGTACCTGTTTCTCAATCACATACAGTGATTGGATTGCGGCAATGGCGTCATCGGCTAACGGCGAGGGGCCGCTTTGGGTAATGTCATAGAACTTACGTCGTACATGCGCCCAACAACCGTGTTGAGTGATTTTTTGTTGGTATAACTCATTGTAGCCTGCGTAGGCATCGGCCTGCAGTGAGCCTTGGTAGCCTTTTAAATGGGCTGTGGGATGCAGACTTTTTCTATCTTCACTGTATTGTAGCCACACTGCAGGCGGTGTGGTATCTCCCCAGGCGCGACCATCACGTACATACGTCCAGTACCGCCCCGTCTGTGTGCGGCCTTTCCCCGGTGATAAGGTGGGTGCAGTTGTATCATCAGCATGGATATGTTGACCGGCTTTGACATGACGACCTAGGGCATCTGCTAATGGCGTTAATAATGCACTTGCTTGTCCCACCCAGTTCGCTAACGTAGAGCGCTCAACATCAATCCCTTCGCGTTCCATCTGCTCCGCCTGACGGTACAGCGGTTGATGGTCGAGGTATTTATCAACAATAACCTGTGTGAGCAATGCTGCACTGGCCAATCCTTTTTTAATAACACGCTCGGGGGCCGTGCCTTGCACCAGCATGTCGCAGTGCTGACAGCTGAATTTAGGACGTACAATACGGATAACCCGATAAGAGGCGGGCACCACATCCAGCATCTCAGAGACATCATCCCCGATATGGGTCAATTGTCCCTGACAGGCCGGACACTGGCAGGCTGCATCAACACGTAATTCTTCGCGCGGCAACTGTGCCGGTAAGGTCACGCGCCGACGAGGTGTTGATTTCTCTGTTGGCGCAGAAGTCGTTAATGCAGGTAACACCGCCGTCTGCATCTCAAGCTCTTCCAGTTGTAATTCCAACTGATGGATTTGTTTATCAAGATGTTCAGACGAGCGACCAAAACGGGCGCGCTTTAAGACTGCTAACTGATGGCGTAACGTGGCAATAACGGACTCTTGCTGGGCAAGCGTTTCCTGCAGCTGTAGGATGATTGCCTGCAACTGTTTTGGGTCATTGGGTAAGGTAGGTGCCATCATTTTCATGCGGTGAATTATAGCACAACATAACAGCTAACTCATTGATTAATTGTATTTATGCGGCATTCTTTGGCGCGCTTTTTCGTGCAGGTGGACGCCAGTCTAAGCCCTCGAGTAACAAGGCTAGCTCAGCTTGCGTTAAATGCACAGCACCGGATTTTGCGGTGGGCCAGACAAACTGTCCTTGCTCCAAACGCTTGTAAAACAGACATAATCCTTGACCATCCCACCAGAGCAATTTAACACGGTCACTGCGCCGCCCACGGAATACAAACACATGACCGCTAAACGGGTCTTTTTGCAGCACATGCTGCGCCAGCGCGGCCAGACCATCAAAGCCTTTACGCATATCTGTGAAACCCGCACACAGCCAAATCCGCACGTCATGCGATAACATCATCATGACAACGCCGCCACCAATTGTGCTAATAAAGCGGGTGTTGTATCGTGCAACACCAATTGATGACCGCTACGAAACGTTACCGTTATGGCCGCTTGAGGTGAGACAGGCGCAGGGTTAACCGCACGGACACTGACCGGAAGAAAGGCTGATGTTGCGGCAACGGGAGCACTGGTTTCACCTTTAGCGCGCCGAACCCACAACGCCTGGCCGGCATTGACTTCTCGTACCCAGCGAAACACTTGGTTAGTATTAACATCATACTTGCGCGCTAATTCAGATACCGAAAGGGTTTGTTCTTTTGATTCCTCAACGATTTGCCATTTGAACTCGGGGGAAAAGATACGGCGTACATCGGAACATTTTAACGCAGACATACATAATTCTCATCGTTAGTAACAGTGAGAGATATGATGCGTGATCAGTTAGCAAATAAAAGATGTGATCGCCGGACGCTTACTTTGGTTTGGTTCAACTTTGATGATTAAACCAAAACCACGAGCCCCAGGAAACTCCCTTTTATAGTCTCGCACTTGCGTATAGGTCTGCATATCGTTGTAATCAAAATGCTCAGGGGATAGCGACATTACTGCACCACGAGTGCCGCGCAAACCATATTGATACAGCGTGACCTTTTCCTGAACCCCTTTTGCAATCAGATTTAACCTTGCAGTAACCGCATCACTAATGCGCTTTGCTTGGGTTTGTTGTTGCTGTTCTACCATTGATGTTGCCACAAAGTAGCCAATAACTAATAGCCCTAACGGTAGCCATAATGACATCAACCAACTGCGTAATGAAAACTTGGGAACTGAGATAAGTGACTTCATTTAATGCTTAGGAAGCTCCGATTGATATAAAAAGGATGGGGCTGATAATTTAGGTGGAAAGCCAAAATCAAATTTGGAAAAAAAACCACAACCGATTTGCCTGTTGGACGCGAACATCAGGAAACTGTCGCACCAGTGCGCCTGTTCTGAACTAAGTCGAGCCAACCAGTGAATTAGATACTTTTAAAATATCACTCTAAGCTCAAAAAACAAAATGCTCAATTTGGATTGTCCTATTTTGCTGAGGTATCCCCAGAAATTCTGCATTTAAAATAAAAAGTTAGGCGATTAGGGAACATTCATGGCCGTTCCCGATCTGATCTTTCGCCAAAAAAATTCAAATTGAAGTAACGCCATGAATGTTAAAACCATGCTCGCTGATTTCCTCCGATTTGTCACCCCCAAAACCATGCATAAAGCACGATTTTCTGTCTTGTTAGACGCGGTTACTGCGCTTACTAAAGACGCGCGCTGTACTGTGACCGCCATTGGGCGGGCTATGCCAGGCTCTTCTGACAAAGTCAGCATTAAGCGCGCAGACAGATTACTCAACAATGCCAATCTGCAACGGGAACTGCCTCTTATCTATGCGGCAATGACTCAGTCTATCGTGAGTAGTAAATCTCAGCCGCTCATTTTAGTTGACTGGAGCAACGCTGATACCGCGAAACGGCACTTTATACTGCGAGCCAGCATGGCCGCAGATGGCAGAGCACTGACGCTATTACAAAAAGTGGCGGCGGCAGAAGATTATACTTGCCCACATTTACACCGCGCGTTTTTAAAACAACTCAAGGCCATGTTACCCAAAGACTGCAAGCCCGTTATCGTCACCGATGCTGGCTTCAAAGTACCTTGGCTTAAACAGGTACGCAAATTAGGCTGGCATTATGTCGCCAGAGTCAGAGGCAACGTGAAACTTAAGCTTACAGAGCAAACAGAATTTATAACCGTGAATGCACTTTATAAAAAAGCTCGCGCTACACCCAAACACTTAGGCACAATCGTGCTGACTCAGACGCAGCAATATGAAACCCGCGCCATTCTGGTAGGTAAAGGCTATAAGCTATTGAAGCGCGATAGAAATAAATCTTACAAAGAACCCTGGTTATTGGTGTCATCGTTACCTGAGTGTCTTGACTATGCGGATAAAATCGCCAAATGCTACAGCAGCCGGATGCAAATTGAAGAAAGCTTCCGAGACCAAAAAAGCCCGCGCTATGGCTTAGGGAGTGACTTGCACGGCACCAAATCCAAGTCACGTTTGAACTTATTAGAGTAGCGCTTCGTTGCAATTTGATGGTCTGATGCAGGCTATGCGGGTTTGCTTCAAAACTGAAACAGGTAGACCACCATCTCAACAAAAGCGCACAACCAGGCCATGCGCTTCCTCCCAGGGGGAAAGGACCACTAAATCGGTTGGGCGAGAGCTTGAAGAGAGCTGCGCATAATTTGTGTGTGCTCCTCTTTGTTGCCACCCTCAATTTCAATTTGTGCTAAGCGACCAGAGTTTTCGACCACCATTTTACAGCGCTCATAGCGTCTTTTCTGAAAGCTGGCTAAGGCGAGTTCTGCGGTGTGCTTTGTAGCTAACTCTTCAGCAAGCACCAATGCATCCTCGATGCCAATACAGGCACCTGAAGCTAAATGAGGTGTTGTTGCATGAACTGCATCGCCGATTAGCACGATCCGATTTTTGTACCAAGGCGCCGGCATTAGCACACGTTCCAGTGGTCTATACTGGATTAACGAAGTTTCATTTAACATCGAAGCCATTTGTTGCACCAGCGGGGCAGGGAATGCTTTTAAGAGTTCTTTTAGCCCAGACAAAAAAGTCGACGGTTCGATAAAATCGTTATTTACGCGATTTTCTGTCAGGAAAAGATACATAGAATCAGCTGACATTGGATTAACGCCAACCTTTAGATGCTGACTTACCCACATCATGGTGTTGTTTACTTCTGGCAGCCGAGGCAAAACTGCCCGCCACACACCTTGTCCAATGTACTCGGGCGGCTGAGCGTTCGGAAATACAGCTTTGCGCACCTGCGATAGTAGGCCGTCTGAACCGACAACTAGATCATAGTTTGCGCTGGTACCATCAGAAAAGGTGACAACAACGCCATTCTCTGAGTTTTCAAGTTTAGAGAATGTGATACCGAGTTTAACATTAGTACCAGCCTGCCGGGTCTTCTCTGCAAGAATTTTCGCCAAAGCCGGTCGCATAATAGCGCCTGAGCCCGGTAATTCATCTCCGCCAATCGGAGGTGTAGGGATGTGAGCCAAATGCACACCGTGTGGTGCATGAATGTCCACGCCGCTATGTGCGCTGCCGGTTTTGTGAGCAGCTTGCTAATGGTCAGTTGATCAGACTGTTAGCTGATGTCACTGCGCTCCCTGAACCTATTTCAATCCTGTATCCGCAAAGCCGCCATCTTTCTCCGGCTATTCGTGCTTTTATTGACTGGTGTACAGAGATCATCAGAAATGAAGCCTATGGTTGGTGAGTCTGGCACAGAAGTGCTGGTATGCGGTAATACCTGATATTTACACATGCTATATTCTTGGGTAGAATCTGCAGCTTCTCTTTGGGGAGTAGCCGGCTTTCGAACGTTGTGTTGAAAGCGCCTGTATCAACATACTCGGTATTACCGTGGTGCAGGCAACCGAATTGGTAGGCGAGACCAACGGGCAACCCGCGCCGTCAAGGCCGGACGCATGGGCTGTTCGTTGTATGTCTTATCGGCCGGAGTAACTTCCATGAATCCTGTTTCAATTCTTTTACTTGGCCTTGCCATGTCTACCGATGCTTTTGCCGCTGCTTTGGGTAAAGGTGCGGGAATGCTTAAACCACGACTTTCAGAAGCTCTGCGTATCGGTTTGATCTTTGGTGTAGTTGAAGCCATAACTCCTGTTATCGGATGGCTGCTCGGCTCTGCAGCTTCCAGCATTATTGAAAATATCGACCACTGGATTGCCTTTGGATTGTTGTCTGCTCTTGGTGTTCATATGATTTATAAGGCCCTTAAGGCTGATGACACCGCTGAAGCAGAAAGCATGGAGAAAAAGGGATTACTACCTATTCTGCTGACAGGACTTGCAACCAGTATTGATGCTATGGCGGTAGGTGTCGGCCTTGCTTTTATCGAGGTAAACATTTTCATCATTGCAGGGGTAATCGGATTTTGTACCTTTGTGATGGTTACGATAGGCATTATGGCCGGAAGAGTTCTTGGATCGTTAATAGGAAAGCGTGCCGAAATTGCCGGAGGCATCATTCTTGTCTTAGTCGGCACGACTATCCTTTATGAACATTTGAACGCAGTATCGTAGCCAGTCATGCTGTTACAGCCAGCGGCGCACACTGGCTGTATAGCGGGTGTATTCACTACCAAACTGAGTTGTTAATATTTCTTCTTCAGGTTTAATCTGAAACATTGTCAGATACCAGATGAATACCGGAATACAGGCAAAGGCAGATAACTTACCCAGGAAAAATGCCCAGGCCAGCAACAGTAACAGAAAACCTAAGTACATAGGGTTACGGGTATAGTGATAAATCCCTGTGACAACCAATGAACTGGCTTTTGCCGGATCTGTCGGATCGACAGTAGTTCTGGCCAGCCGGAAAGCCAGAACACCTGCCAGGCAGACTATGATACCAACCAGTGCCAGTATGGTTGTGAGCAGAAAAGATAGCTCCAGGCCAGGAAGATACATTCCGGCAGGAACGGCCCACATCATACCTGCGATAAGCAAGGTTAGGGCAACTGGCGGCACTTTCAGTGCCAGTTGCTGAGAGTAGGAATACCATTGTTTTTTATATTGAGTCATGGGTTTATTCCGCTATGTTTTTGGCTGGAGTATAAGCCAGCAGACGCAGGGCATTAAATACCACAATCAGTGTTGAACCTTCATGTACTGCCACCGCAGCGCCAATGGGTAAGCCAAAAATGGTGGCCGGTACCAGTAAGGCGACTACACCCAGACTGACAAAGACATTTTGCAAAATAATTCTGCGGCTACGGCGGCTTAAATCTACCGCGAAGGGCAGGTGGCGTAAGTCGTCGGCCATCAGGGCAACATCTGCGGTTTCCAGTGCAACATCAGAGCCGGCTGCGCCCATGGCAATGCCGACACTGGCATTCGCCATAGCCGGTGCATCATTAACACCATCACCCACCATCGCAACCTGGGTTGTTTCGCGTAATTTACGGATAGCAGTGACTTTATCCTGTGGCATTAAATCGCCCCAGGCTTCATCCAGGCCAACTTCTTTTG